>UMHG01047984.1_pt1 | contig 24236 bp, 29 predicted proteins | sample 1965471 | NCBI WGS metagenome assembly UMHG01 (sample SAMEA4836092, study PRJEB28245) | human gut metagenome | biome: gut microbiome; material: fecal sample | place: Denmark | collected 2008
AAAAGCGCCGCCACGCATAACCACAGCACCGAAAAGCAGCAGGAAAGCAGCCACACAACTTATGACAGCTTCCCCGCTTACAACTGGCCGACGACCAGAATCCCGAAGCAGTATGAGATCTGGTTTGCAGAACTTGGTAACCATTATGGCACCTGTGTGCAGAGTGGGAACCGTCCGGTGCTGATCCTGACAAACGATATTGCGAACCGTTATTCGCAGACCTTCACAGTTATTCCGCTTACGAGCAAGATGAAAAAGCTCGACCTGCCAACACATATCGTGCTGACAGAAGCACATTGTGAGATGCTCAGAGCGGAACGACTGGAGGATTCCATTTTGCTGGTCGAGCAGATCACAACGATCGACCAGTCGGCACTGTTTGGACGCCTTTGCAGGGTGATCTCTGCTGAGAAAAAGCAGGAGATTGAACAGGCTGTGGCAAGGCAGTTTGATATGCACAGTACTAAGAAAAACAAACAAAATACAGACGAAAATGCTGTGCGCGGCAGCAATGCCAATTACGGCAGCAACGCTGTACACAGCAGGAAGGAGGTCTAACCGCTATGGTGGATATCAAAAATATCCCGGCGGAGCTGAAGACCTCCTGCCGGTTTTGTGTCTGGAAATTTGAAAAGCGAAACGGTCAGAAGACCAAGATGCCGTATAACCCGGCGAATGGTGATAGAGCCAGGATCAATGATCTCCGCACCTTTGCAGATTTCAAGACTACGCTTGTCACTTATGCAATGGGCGGCTATGACGGCATCGGCATTGCTGTGGGCAGTGGTATCGGAGCTTTTGACATCGACCACTGTATCCGTGAGGACGGGACGCTGAATGACACAGCGGACACCGTACTTTCAATCTTTCCTACAGCGTATGTAGAGAAGTCACCGTCCGGCAAAGGTCTGCGTGGATTCTTCCATGTGCCAGAAGACTACGTCTACGACAAGACGGTCTATTACATCAACAACCGCAGCAAAGGTCTGGAAGTGTATATGCCCGGTGCGACAAACCGCTTCGTCACCGTAACGGGAGATGTTTACCGCACAGGTGAGATCCCAAACGATGAAACGGCAATGACCACTCTGCTGGACTCGCTGATGAAGCGAAATAAGCAGGTGCAGCAGACCCATTTCCAGCACCATTCGTATCTGGATGATGAGGCTGTGATCGCACATGCCAACGAGGCCAGTAACTCTGAAAAGTTCAAAAAGCTCTTTGCCGGTGAGTGGGAAGACCTCTACGGCAGCCAGTCGGATGCAGATATGGCACTCTTGTCTATCCTGGCATTCTGGTGCGGCTGTGATGAGGAGCAGATGGACCGTATCTTCCGCACATCTGGTCTGATGCGCCCCAAGTGGGACCGAAAACAGGCTGGTTCGACCTACGGTGCAATCTCTATCCGTAACACGGTCAATACCTGTGCGGCCGTCTATATGCCGGTCAACGCACAGGATATCGTGGATGAAGAGTTTTCCAAGCTGGATGAGGATGACTATATCGAGTTCCAGCCGGATCTTACCAAAATTACGATCACGCTGGAAGAAATGGCACCGCACACAAATGCCCGGTATGGCAGAAATGAGATCGGCATGGGCAATATGTTTGCGGATTATTTCAAGCAGATTGCCCGGTACAACAGTGAACGTAAAGGCTGGTATGTCTATGACGGCTCTGTCTGGCGGCCGGACAAAGGCAATCTCAAGGTGTCGGAACTGGCAAAGCTGCTGGCTGACAAGCTGTATGTGTTTGCCCTGACGATCACCGAAGAGGATGCCAGGAAGCGGTTCATCGACCGTGTCCGAAAACTGCAGCTGCGTAAGAATCGGGAAACGATGTTAAGAGATGCCATGTCCGTGTACCCGATCTCCATGCAGGCATTCGACAGGAATAAGTATTTCTTCAACTGCCAAAATGGAACGCTGGATATGCGGACACTGGAATTCAGGGAGCATCGGCCGGAGGATTATCTCACAATGGAATCCGGTATTACCTACGACCCGGAAGCAGACTGTCCACGCTGGCACTCGTTTATCAAGGAGGTCATGTGCGGGGATGCGGATCTGGCAGACTTCCTTCAGCGTTCTTTGGGATACGCTCTGACAGGAGATACCTCGCAGGAGTGTATGTTTATCCTTTACGGTGCCACTTCCCGAAACGGCAAAGGCACTGCAATGGAAACATTTCTGAAGATCATGGGCGACTATGGAAAGACATCGAATCCGGATATGCTGGCAGCTAAATTCCGTGGTGGGAACACAGGCGGACCTTCGGAAGAAGTAGCTCGTCTGGTTGGCTCCAGATTTGTAAATATCTCTGAGCCGGAGAAGAAGATCACATTTAATGCGGCTCTCGTAAAAAGAATGACTGGCAACGACACCATCAATGCTCGATTCCTGAATGAGAACAGCTTTGATTTTGTGCCGGTTTTCAAGATTTTTATCAATACGAACTACCTGCCCAATGTCAATGATATGACCTTGTTCCAATCCGGCCGACTGAAGATCATCCCGTTTAACCGTCACTTTGAAGAGGGAGAACAGGATCAGGGGCTGAAGGGGCAGTTTGCGAAGCCGGAGAACCTGTCAGGTATTTTCAACTGGTGTCTGGAAGGGTACAAAAAGTTCTGCCAGCGGGGTTTGGAACTTCCGCAGGCTGTCACGAAAGCCACGGAAGATTACAAGGATGATTCTGATCGGATCGGACAGTTCATTGAGGCGTGGCTTGAAAAAGAGGAAGGATCGGAACTTCGGACGGCAGCAGCATACCAGCTGTACACAAAGTGGTGTGAGGAGAACGGGTATTCCTCGGAGAACCAGAAGAACTTTAAAAATGCTATCGGCGTGCATTTCAAAGTGGTCCGAAAGCGCCCCAAAGGTGGTGGCGGACAGACTACGTTGATCATGGACTGCAAGTTCAAGGAAGTAGAAGATGGAGCAGAAGACCTGACGGTACAGGATGCATATAAGCCAAAGGACAGCCTTTTGTGATCTTTTTTCTGATTTTGGGTGCTTTGTAGCATGTAGCTGGTTTGTAGCCGAGATTTCATAACCTTTTTTATTATTACTTTCTTTTATAGCTTTCTTATATAAAATTCATCTACATGGTTGCTACATGCTACATGAGTTGAGAAGAAGAAAGCAAAATAAGAGAATGAACGGAAACCATGAACTGAGACAGGGCAGGCAGTCTTTGTGGGAGCCTATTTGTGGGCAAGGACAAAAACGGCCTGCTTTGTGATATAGGAAAGAGAGGATAGAACATGAGTAAGATCATCACTTGTGAACAGGTCAGCAATGGCCATCCCGATAAGATCTGTGACCAGATCGCAGATGCCATCGTGACCGACATCCTTCAGCATGACAGGCACGCCCGTGTGGCGATCGAGTGTCTGCTGAAAAAGAGCCAGCTCTTTATTGCCGGCGAGGTCACCACCGACTACCGGCCAAACTACAACCAGATCGTCCATGATGTGTTCAATCGCATCGGCGCCGAAAAGCTGGGGTGGAACCTGACCGAGCTTCTTCGCGTCGGCATTCTGGTGGACAAGCAGTCCTCGGATATTGCGCTCAGTGTGGACAAGGGCGGTGCAGGTGACCAGGGCATCATGTATGGCTATGCCACCAATGAAACGGCAGAGCAGATGCCAATCCCGTACATGGTCGCCACCAAGTTCCTGCAGCTGTTGAAGAATCATCCGTCCAAGATGTTCCGTGCAGATGCCAAGGCACAGGTCAGCTACGACTACGACACCGGACGCATCACTACCTTCCTCTGCTCCGTGCAGCACAGCCCGGATGTGGAGGTCAGCGACTTCCGGCACATCATCGAATCCATGATGGTACTGGCCGCCTGCGAATACGGTCTGGACGGTGACTTCACGAAGCTCGTCAATCCGACCGGTCGTTTCGTGCTGGGCGGCAGCTACGCCGACTGTGGTGTGACTGGCCGGAAGCTGGCGTGCGATACCTACGGTGGCATCGGTCGCATGGGTGGTGGCGCTCTGAGCGGTAAAGATCCCACCAAGGTGGACCGTTCCGCAGCATACATGGCGAGGAAGATTGCCAAGGACATCGTGCAGGCGGGCTACGCTGACAAGTGCGAAGTCCAGCTGGCCTACGCCATCGGCGTGGTTCAGCCGGTGGGTGTGGCGGTCGAATGCTTCGGTACGGAACACCAGTCCCTTGACTTCATTGAAGCTTATGTCCATGACAGCTACGATCTGACCCCGCAGGGGATCATCAAGCGACTGGGACTGCTGGACGTGGACTACAACAAGGTCAGTGCTTACGGTCACTTCGGTAAGGCTGGTCTCCCGTGGGAGGACTGACCCATGCCATACAGACCAAAGACACCGTGCCATCACCCCGGCTGCCCAGAGCTGGTGGAAGCCGGCCGGCTCTACTGTGAGAAGCACCTGCCTCTCCATCCAGAGGTGACCCGCCCGGCAGCGAAGCGTGGATACAACAGGAGGTGGCAGAAAGCCAGAAAGTCGTATCTGGAAGCTCATCCACTCTGTGTGCAGTGTGCCAAGCAGGGCAAGTACGTCCGGGCAACGGTTGTGGATCACATCATTCCACACCGTGGTGACCAGAAACTTTTCTGGGACCAGAACAACTGGCAGCCGCTCTGCAAAAGCTGTCACGATAAGAAGACGTTAACCGAAGACATCAACCCGATTTACACCTACTGACAGCCCCACCGGGGCCGGGGTCACTTCTCTACGGTGAAGTCACACGGAGACCGGTGGCCCCTTTTGCGTGAAAAACCGCAAAATTCATAGGCCGGGGGTCAGAGGAATAACGACGCAAAATGAAACAGGAAAATGTACAGGCATCGGAGCTTCGGTTCCGGTGCCATTCTTTTTCCCCGAAATGAACCAAAGTGTGTGAAACCTCTCGTAAACAGGGAGCTTTCGCACATTTTAGCTTATTCCGGGAGGAGCAGGGGCAAGCGGGAATCGGCCGCCGCAACAACGACCCAACTTGACGGGGCAGTGCCGATTTCAACTTCGCTGCTTTTCGTATGTATTTTGAAATTTTTCTAAGAAACCGCCGAAGAAACGGCGAAAAATGAGAGTGAGGTGAGGGCAGATGGAAGATTACACGGCTGAGATGATCAGGGACATGGCTTTTTCCTTCTGCCCTCAGTGCGGTACGGCAATCGTACCAAACCATAAAGGCAGACCACGGAAGTTCTGCTCACCGGAATGCCGGTCACGGTGGAACAACACCCATCCAAAGCCGGAGAAGTGGAAGACCGTGCGGTCGAAGATCTGCCCGGTGTGCGGCAGGGAGTTTTCCTACCGGCACCAGTATGGTCTGGAACGGAAATATTGCAGCCGTGCCTGTGCAAACAAAGGACGCTGGAAGGAGGGCGATGCAAATGGAAGAACCGCTGAACATAGAACGTGATGTGGTAAAGAACGGTGTCCGGCTGGACTGTGTGTTTGAGGGCTATGAGTACCGCTCGGAGAGAGAAGAAGTCCGAAGCCAGCGGCTTGCAGGGTTTGAATGTGTGGAGATCGCAGAAAACACAGGGCTTTCTTTGGAACAGGTCACAGATTACTGCCGGGAACTGGGTCTGCCGGAAACGGGGAGCTGCCAGTTACAGCCACCGGATGGGTCGGGGGAACGGCGCTGTCCGGTTTGCGGACGCATTCTCGTGCAGAGAGGGAACAGTGGTCGGAGACGGTTCTGTTCTCCGGCTTGCCGGGAGGAATATTACAGGCAGCATAAGCCTTTTCGGATCGCGGTCTGTAAAAACTGTGGAAGGGAGTTCCATGCCGTAGATGAAGGAAAACGGCAGCGGAAGTTCTGCAGTCAGAATTGTTACTGGGATTATCGATACGGGATGAAGGGAGTGGGTGAGGGTGAGTAAGATTATCGGTGTGTTTCCGATGTTCAACACCGGGGGTATCTGTGTACATGCGATTGACGATGCGGAAGATAAGGTCCTGGCATCCGTGAACGGGGAAAACCCGGAATGGTGCGAGATGGCTGAACAGCCGCAGGAAGATGGAGATGAGATGGAGTCGGGCTTTTTGTTCGGCTCCTTTTTCGTGCCGTTCTCCGGGGTCATGCGCATGTGAATCTGAATTAGGAGGGCTTACATGAAAGCGACTGCTGAACTGAAGATGCTGCCGGTGTCCGTACTTAAGCCGGCCGCATACAATCCCCGGAAAAAGCTGAAGCCGGGGGACAAAGAGTACGAGAAGATCAAGAACTCCATCACGGAGTTCGGGTTCGCAGATCCTTTGGTGGTCAATGCCGATATGACAATCATCGGCGGCCACCAGAGATTGACCGTAGCGATGGGGCTGGGCTACACCGAAGTGCCTTGTGCGGTGGTGGACATCGACAAGACCAGAGAGAAAGCCCTGAACATTGCGCTCAATAAGATTACGGGTGCATGGGATGATTCCCTGCTGGCTGATCTTTTGAAGGACATCGAAGATTCCAACTTCGACCTTGGCAAGACCGGCTTTGAGCCGCCGGAGATCGAGACGCTGTTCAACAAAGTCCACAGCAAAGAAGTCAAGGAAGATGACTTCGATGTGGAATCGGAGCTGAAGCAGCCATGCTTCTCCAAAGATGGTGACCTCTGGCATCTGGGAAAACACATCGTTCTGTGCGGCGATTCCACCAAAGCGGAATGCTACGACACCCTGATGGAAGGTACCAAGGCAAATCTGGTCCTTTCCGATCCCCCTTATAACGTGGATGTGGAAGAGACTGCTGGTAAGATCATGAATGACAACATGGGTGATTCGGAATTCTACCAGTTCCTTCTGGCAGCGTTCCAGCAGATGCACGGCCATCTTGCAGACGACGGTTCCATCTACATCTTCCATGCAGATACGGAAGGGCTGAACTTTAGAAAGGCATTCAAGGATGCCGGGTTCTACCTGTCCGGGTGCTGTATCTGGAAGAAGAATGCGCTGGTGCTGGGCCGCAGTCCTTACCAGTGGCAGCATGAACCGTGTCTCTACGGCTGGAAGCAGAAGGGGAAGCACCAGTGGTATTCCGACCGGAAGCAGACGACCATCTGGGAGTATGACCGGCCGAAGGCCAACAAGGATCATCCGACCATGAAGCCCATCGGCCTGATGAGCTATCCGATCCGCAATTCCACTATGACCAACGGCATCGTGCTTGACCCGTTCCTCGGCAGTGGCTCGACACTGATCGCCTGCGAAGAGACCGACCGTGTGTGCAGGGGTATCGAGCTGGACCCGAAGTTCGTGGATGTGATTGTGAAGCGGTACATCGAACACAGCGATGGTCACTACGATGATGTGTTTGTTGTCCGTGACGGCCAGAAGCTGAAGTTCGAGGAAGTGGCGACCTTCGAGCCGGAAAGCGAGGATGCCGATGCCTGATGTAAAATGCGTCCTCATCCATGACAACTTCCAGAATTTCAAGTCTTATAACATCCCCAAGGCGCAGCTGGTGATCGCAGATATTCCGTACAACATCGGTACGGACTTCTATGCCAGCCGGCCGGACTGGTATGTAGATGGCGACAACAAAAATGGGGAGAGCAGTAAGGCGAGGAAGGCAGCGTTCAATACCGACTTCACTTTCAATATCGCAGAGTATTTCCACTTCTGCAATCGCCTGCTGAAGAAAGAACCCGGCACAGGAGAAAAGGATGCACCGTGCATGATCGTGTTCTGTGCGTTCCAGCAGATCCCAAAGGTGATCACCGAAGCAGAGAAATACGGCTTCAAGAATTATATCCCGCTGGTGTTCTGCAAGAACTACAGTCCGCAGGTGTTAAAAGCCAACATGAAAATTGTGGGCGCAACGGAGTATGCGCTGGTTTTGTACCGGGGCAAGCTCCCGAAGTTCCGTAATCTCGGTGAGGACGGCAAGCCCCACATGATCTTCAACTGGTTTGACTGGAAGCGGGATGGCAAGGAGTACCCGAAGATTCATCCTTCCCAGAAACCGATCTCCGTGCTGAAACGCCTGATCGAAACTTTCACGGATGAAGGCGATGTGATTATTGACCCGTGTGCTGGCAGTGGTTCCACGCTGAGAGCAGCAAGAGAGCTGGGGCGCAACAGCTATGGATTTGAAGTATCCAGAGATTTTTACCGGAAAGCGAATGAGCAGATGCTCGGAGAGGAGGCTTCCGCATGAGCACAGAACAGAATAAGACTTTGACCCTCGGCAGCCTCTTTGATGGCTCCGGAGGTTTTCCATTGGGCGGTCTTTTGACCGGGCAGATCACTCCGGTGTGGAGCAGCGAGATCGAGCCGTTTGCCATCCGGGTCACGACGAAGCGTCTGCCGCAGGTGAAACACTACGGAGATGTGTCTGCCATCAGTGGAGCAGACCTGCCGCCCGTGGACATTATCACCTTTGGCAGTCCCTGTCAGGATATGTCCATCGCCGGTAAGCGGGACGGTCTGGATGGTTCACGGTCCAGTCTGTTTTACGAAGCAATCCGAATCGTGAAGGAAATGAGGTGTAAGACCAATGGAGAAAAACCAAGATTTATCGTGTGGGAGAATGTGCCAGGGGCCTTCTCCTCAAACAAAGGGCAGGACTTCAAAGCAGTCCTCGAAGCCGTCATCGGTGTTAAAGAACCGGCCGCCTCGGTGCCTGCGCCTGAGAAGAAAGGATGGTCCGACGCTGACTACTACGTGGGAGACGGATGGAGCGTCGCGTATCGAGTTCTTGATGCACAATGGTGGGGCGTTCCCCAAAGAAGAAAACGTATCTACCTTGTCGCAGATTTTGCAGACCAGAGTGCCCCAAAGATATTATTTGAGTCCGAAGGCGTGTCTCGGTATTCTGCGGAGGGCTTCCGTGCGTGGCAAAGAGCTGCCGCCGGTGCTGAAAGCGGCACTGGAGAGGCAGGCTGCAGCGGAGCAGGAGGGCGGATCTGTCTGAACGACCAGGGCGGCAGGCAGATGGATGTTTCCCAGGATGTGACCGGAACCCTCCGGGCAGAGGAGCATGGGCATCAGCCGTGTGTTCTGGAAGCTGCCGGTTTTTGTACTGAGCATTCCGCAGAGGCCAGAAGCATCGGATACGAGGAAGAGCGGTCACCGACCCTCCGGGCTGGTGTTGTGCCTGCTGCCATCGCACTGGAAAATCATCCTGCTGACAGCCGGGTGAAGATTTCCGAGGACGGTAAGGTGCAGACACTGACAAGCCGGTGTGGTACGGGCGGCGGTAATGTCCCGATGGTCATGGACGCTGTTGAAAATTCAGTGGAAAGTCCGGTGAAAGAAGTTGAAAACTCCCCGGCAGTCACACTGAAGATCCGTTCCGGGTGTGAAGGCGGCGGCAAGGGAGCCATCTGGCAGGAAGAAAAGTCGGCCACCCTCGGCTGCAATAACGACCAGACACTGTTCGTTCCGAAATGCTATGGTGTCTGCTCCAAAGCCAGCCACTCCATGATGTCCGACAATCCGCATAGCGGTTTCTATGAAGCGGAGACCTCCCGGACACTGGACCGCAGCGGTGGTGACCCGACCTGCAATCAGGGCGGCATCTGTGTGGTAGAGCCGGTCGCCTTTACCCAGAATCAGAGGGATGAAGTCAGGGATCTGGGAGAGAAGTCAGCGGCACTGGCAGCAGAGCCGGGGATGAAGCAGCAGACCTTTGTGGCACAGCCGGAAGAGATGACTGCGTTCCATGTGAACCAGCGCAATGAGCTGATCGATCTGCATGGCAAGTCCGGCGCTTTGATGGCGACCCGGAGTGACCAGATGCAGACCTTCGTCCTGCAGGGCAACATGATCGGCCGTAAGGATGAGAACGGTCCGCAGGGGGATGGCGTCAATGAGGATGTCTGCTTTACACTGGATGCCACTGACCGCCATGCAGTCTGCGCACCGGAGGATGTGTATGCCATGACCACCGGCTCCTATATGCAGGTGGCAAAAGAAGTCGCACCGACCCTGATGGCACGGGACTACAAAGACCCAACCACTATCGCACCGGTGCCGCATCTGAACGAGGGTGTCATGGGAACCGTGGCAACCGGGGCACATCCCAGCGCCTTCAACGGGCAGGATGCCTTCAATGACCGTCTGGTCATCGACAATCCGGAAGCACAGCCCGCACCTGTGACCTATACCGTCCGCCGTTTGACACCGACCGAGTGTGCCAGACTGCAGGGATTCCCTGACTGGTGGTGCAGAGATCTCGGAACGGAAAACCCAACCGAGGAAGATCTGGCGTTCTGGGCGGATGTGTTTGAAACACACCGTAAGATCGTGACCCATGCCAAGAAGCCGAAGACGGAGAAGCAGATCCGGAAATGGCTGGCTGACCCGTATACGGATTCGGCAGAGTACCGTATCTGGGGCAACGGCATTTGCTTAGCCAACGCATTCTTTGTTCTGGCCGGCATCGCGTGGTGTGCAGGTCTGGAAGAATAAACTGGCCCGCTATATTATTAGGTAGAAAGCGACCTGTTGATATGGTGGGCTTACATATTGGTCCTATTTACACAACAGATTTTGCGGTCCCTTGTGTAAATGGTCGAACATGAAGAATATCGGGAAATGGCCTTGCTATTCATCCGTTTTAGAGTGATATATGTGCTACCGAAAAGAACATCGGGATGCACAAAAACAAATGAACGAAAAGGAGCGATGAATTATGTTGAAATTTAAACTGAACGTAGCCGAGAGAAAGACCCTCGCAAAACGCATGGAGGAGCTGACCGGCATCCACCCTTACTATACCAAAGCACCTCTGTATTCTTACGACATCGGGAGCTACACCATCGACCGGAATGGCAACCTTCTGGTCGAGCCGGAGAATGCAGATGCCGAGCTGCTGACGACCCTGCTGAATGAGGGACTGATCCGCGGCGGCGAGAGTATTGAGAGCACGGATGACCAGCCGGAGGACACAGAGCTGACAGCGGATATGGATGAGGAGCCTGTGACCGAAGCGGAAACTGAGCAGATGCCCGAAGCAGAGCTGGAGGTTCTGGACGAGCAGGAATCCGAAGATGCAGATACCGCAGAAGATGAACCTGCGGAAGCAGGAGCCGAGGATGCATTGGAGCCGGACAATACGGCTGAGGATGATACCATAGAGGATGAGCCGGATGCAGAATCGCAGGAGACAGAAGATCAGCCGGAAGAGGTGCCGCTGGACTTGGAACTTGCATTCCCGGTCAGCCAGCACAACGGTGTGACTCTCCGCAACCTGGTCAACCTTCTTTACAGCCGCGGCAAGCTCATCGGCAAGGCGACTGGAGGACACTTCCATGTGGAAGAGGGGCTGGTCGAGAAGCTGAAGGACGATAGCTGCACCTTTGCCATCATGAACTTCATCAATGCGGTCAGCGACTATGAGACTGAACATGGTGCTGCACTGGAAGGCCTGAAAATCACCACCGAGAAGGTCACCTTTACCGGCTTCCCGACTGCACCGGACCACGAACATCTGACGGCTTTTGCACAGCTGGCGGTGCTGATGAACCAGCAGGCTATCAGCCAGAAGCGCATCCAGGCAAAGGATGTCAACGATGAGAATGAGAAATACGCACTCCGCACATGGCTCCTGCGGCTGGGGATGAACGGTCCGGATTTCAAAGAGACACGCAAGATCCTCATGGAGAACCTTTCCGGCCATGCGGCTTTCCGCACGGATGAGGAAGCACAGAAGTTCCTTGCAAGGGAAAAGGCAAAACGGGATGCCCTGAAAGCCGCGAAACTGGCGGCACAGAACGGCGATCCTGCCACAGGGGAAACGGTCGCACCGGATACGACCCGGCCGACACAGCCCGACTGTGGGGCAGACACGGCGCAGATGCTGGAGGCGGGAGCGTAAGCTCCCAATCCCCCAATGGGGGCCGGAAAATATGCGAGACCCTCTTCCATCGTACCGATATTAGCTCTGAAAATGTACATTATCAAGCGGATAAACTGCAGAAATGTACACGATCATTCTGCCTTATATTTGTCGAATATATGTTCTTTTATATCCTTGCTATTATCCGCACCTGACGGTAATATGCACATACCGAAAGGGAAAACAAGGAAAAAACAAAGGAGAACATACCATGAACGATAAAACAAGAGAGCAGATTGAAGCCATGAAGAACCAGACCATCGGAGTTGAGATCGAGATGAACAACATCACCAGAGAAAAAGCGGCAAGAAAGGTCGCCGAGTACTTCGGAACCAGAGCATGGAACGCCGCCGGCGAGTACGGATATTACAGCTGGGCTTGCAAGGATGGACAGGGCAGGGTTTGGAAATTCCAGAGGGATGTGAGCATCTACGGACCGGACGCAGAAAAATGCGAACTGGTCACCCCGATCCTCACCTACGACGACATCGAAACCTTGCAGGAGATTATCCGACTGCTCCGAAAGGCAGGCGCAAAGAGCGGCCCAAGCCGCGGATGCGGGGTTCACATCCACATCGGCAAAGGCGACCACACCGCAAAGACCATCCGCAACCTTGTGAATATCATGGCGGCGCACGAACAGCAGATCGGCAGAGCCATCCGAATCGATGCAGGGCGCACCGGACAATATTGCCGTGTAGTCGACCACCGCTTCCTCGACCGGCTGAACCGCGAGAAGCCGACCACCATGCGCAAGCTGGAAGACATCTGGTACGAAGGCAACGGTTCCAGCTGGGAAAACCGGAATGCCCATTACAATTCAAGTCGGTACCACATGCTGAACCTCCATGCCACCTTTACAAAAGGGACCATTGAATTCCGCCTTTTCCAATTCGCAGACCCAGCGGACGGAAAGCGCAACGGACTGCACGCCGGTGAGATGAAAGCCTATATCCAGCTTTGCCTCGCAATGAGCCAGCTTGCCAAGATGGTCAGGACGGCAAGCCCAAAGCCCCAGCAGACCGACAATGAAAAGTATGCGATGCGGTGCTGGATGCTGAGGCTGGGATTCATCGGGGATGAATTTGCAACGGCAAGGGAAATCCTTCTGCGGAACATGGAGGGCAACGCATCCTGGCGGAACAAATAAGCCGGGATGCACGGGCACCTTTTGGGCGGGCAACCGCCCTTGAGGTGGTAGAAGGAGGTGCAGGTTTATGAAAAGCACGTTAAAAAATGAAAACACACCGGGTGGCAGAACCTTTAAGGTGACCATCACCGAGACCTACCAGAGAACGGTGACCATTTATGAATCCGAGATGAAAGAGCCGACCGTGGAGGAAGCACAGCGTGTGGCAGAGGACTGGTGGCAGGACAGCCAGATCGAGCTTGGGACAGAGGATTTCCAGGGCGTGGAATTCACTGGCAGGGAGGACGGTGAGGCAGATGTTTGAGTTGATCAGCCGAGTCCCATCCAGATATTATCTTGCCTACGGAAGCAACCTCGACATGGAGCGGATGGGAAAGAGATGCCCCTACGCTGTGGTGGTCGGCACGACCGAGATCAAGGGCTACCGGCTTCTGTTCAAAAAGAGCAAGACCGGCTGCTATGCCACCATCGAGCAGGATGCCAATGAAAGCGTACCTGCGGTGGTCTGGAAACTCTCGGAATACGATGAACTCCTGCTGGACCGGTACGAGGGCTGCCCACGATACTACTACAAGAAGCAGTTCCAGCTTCCGGTCTGGAACCTGAACGGGAACCGCATGAAAAAGGCAAAGCCCTGCATCGCTTATGTGATGCACGAGGACCGGCGGCTTGGCTGCCCGGATGCCGAGTATTTTGAACTGCTGCAGGGCGGATACAGCGACTGGGAGTTTCCGCTGGACACACTGAAGCGTGGACTGGCAGCCAGTATCGGAAGGGCGGAAGCCATCCGGTATCTGAAGAAGCGGCAGATGATGTAAGAGTACACGATCAAAAGCAAAAAACATTGTGCAGTATATGATGCTCATCGGCCTTGATAAATCAGGGCAGAAGAGTGATATATACCATACCGCCAGACAAGAGCGGAGAAAACCGAAGGGAGAGATTCAAATGAAGAACAAGAAATATTACATCGCCTACGGCAGCAACCTGTCGGTGGAGCAGATGGCAGACCGATGCCCGGATGCAAAAATTGCAGGGCAGGCGGTGCTGGCCGGCTGGGAGCTTTTGTTCCGCGGCTGCGCCACCATCGCACCGAACCCGAAGAAGAACACGCCGGTTCTGGTGTGGGAGATCTCGGAAAGGGACGAAGGAAACCTCGACCTCTATGAGGGCTACCCGAACTACTACCGCAAGGAAGACCTGAACATTGAACTGCTCCGGGAAAGGGCAGAGCCGGAGATGGTGACCGCAATGGTCTACATCATGGAGAACGACTTCGGACGCCGCTCACCGAGCCGGTATTACTACAAAGTCCTGCATGACGGCTACAAGGCATTCCACTTCCCGATGCACATCCTCGAAGGTGCGCTGAAGGAATGCATGGATAAGGATGCCGCCCAGCGGATGATCGAGGAGGTGCAGGCATGAATTTCGCAGATAAGAAAACGGTCGAGAAGCTGAGAAAAGAGTTCCCGGTCGGATGTCGGATCGTCCTCGATGAGATGGATGACAGGCAGGCACCGACCATCGGAACGCAGGGAACCTGCAACGGGGTCGATGATGCCGGAAACATTTTAGTGAGCTGGGATACCGGAAGCCATCTGAACGTTGCCTACGGCGCGGACAGTTGCCACCGTGTGGCAACGGATGCCGAGGTCAAGGTGTCGCTCGACCGGCTTGGTAAAACGCGACAGACCGGCCCACGTTGCCCCAGGTGCGGAGCAAAGCCCGACTGCTACGACCATCAGCAGCAGGCACTCAGCCGAAGGGCGGACATCCAGATCTGCAACCGCTGCGGAACGGAGGAAGCGTTAGAGGATATTGCATGGGGCGGACAGCAGAAGATGCAGCTTGCAGACTGGGCAATCGTGAAAGGGGGCTGGGTCGAATGAAAGTTCTTCTGATCAAACCGATGGAGTATCCGCAGGTGGTGGACATTGAAAACTCCCTGAAAGAGTTCTACCGCATCCTCGACTGCGACTGCATCACAGCCACGTACCCGTGGGAAGCGGATGCCGTGGCACTGGTAACGGACGACAATGGGATGTTCACTGAGAAGCCGTTCAGCCGGTACATTCCGGAGCTGGAGCAGCCCATCAAGGGAAACTTCTTCATCTGCGGATTGGGAGAGGAAGATTTCGCAGAGCTGCCCCAGGACCTCATCCAGAAATTCAGGGAACGCTTCTGGGTGCCAGAGGCATTCGTCAGCATGTTCGGGCATATGGCAGTCATCCAGATGGATGACGGAACGAAGCCGGAATAAGATACCACAATCAGAAAAAATACCCTCTCGGCCAGAAAAGACCGGGAGGGCTTAGTTTAACAGGAGGAGCCTATGGGACACAGAAAGATGCCGGCTTATGGCGAGAGGGAACACGGCGGCAGATACATTCTGGATGAATACGAATGGTCAAGAAACCACTGCAAGGCGGTGACCATCCGCAGATGGAAAAGGGACCTGAAAAAGAAAGCCAGAGCGCATAACCGCAGGGTGATGCATCAGGCAATGCAGGGCGAGGCCGATTAGACGGAAAATGGGGGCTTTAAAAGAATGAGAACCCCCTTCCAGTTTACTGTATATTACCTCTGGAAAGCAACAATAGCAAGGAGAACCGCCGCCATAATGTACACAAACATCTGGCAGCGGTTTTGTGTATCATACCAAACCAAAACGGGGGATACGAGGCAGAGCCCCAGTCTCTGCTGGGGAGCCTCTTGGGATTCCTTAGAAGAAATCCCTCATGCTCATGCCGACCTCGTTCAGTCGTTCCTCCATGCTGTGGTAGTGCCAATCCTCTTCTTCGTCATCTTCCTCAAGCTCCTCTGGGAAAGGGTCGTGCCGCCATCCGGCTTTCTGGTATTCTTCTTCCCGAATGTCGTTGCGGTCGTAAATGTCCAGCTCGTATTCTTCTTCAAGCTCTGCGATGCGGTTTTCGATTGCGGTTTCAACTTCTGTAATGGTCTTTTTCATGTTTTTTGTCCTCCGTTTTTGGTTTGGTTTTCTTTGCTTTCGTTGTGTGTATAATGCCGCAGAAATACATATATAGCAAGTCAATCAGGGGTCATATATGTACCAAACATGAGGGACGAAGATCGTTGATAATATGAGGTTTTATGGCCTTGCTATCACAGGGCAGTGACGGTAATATACAGCTACAAAAAGCAAAGGAGGACAGCAGAATGGCTGATTGGAGAACATGGAAAAAAGGAAGAAAGACAACATGGCACTGGGACGAATTCGATGGTAGCGGAAGCCGGGAAGGAATCATCACCGAGGTTCATGAAGACCACGCAATCATGGAAGCAGACGGCATGCACCTCTGGATCGACGATGACACGGCAGAGATGTTCAGCTAAGAAAAACGGGGAGGGAAACTTCCCCGGATAAACACATAAATCCACCAGTTCAGGGCGCAGATGATCGTGTACTTTAGCCGCTTGATAGTGTCCGGCAGTGACGGTAATATACAGCTACCAAAACGAAAGGGGCAAAGAACATGGAACGCTACACTTACGAGATTATCTTTACACGGCTGGATGGACAGCCGGATGAAATCCAGCAGCACACCAGCGAGGAGCTGGCAAGAGAATGCTTCCGGCTTTTCGATGAGCCGGACAGCGCAGAGATGTACAGCAAAATCGAACTTAGCTGCCATGACTGGGAGACAGGCATGGATGAGATTCTGGAAACGATGACATTCTGAGGAGAAAAAAACATGACCTACACAAAAATCAGCCTTTACCTTGCAAACGGAATTCCAGAGGCACTCAGCAACCTCTGGTACGGAAGCGACAGCGCGGTGGTCGAGATCAGGGATGCCGTTGAGGATGCGAAGAACGGCAAGGACCTTCTGAACCGCATCCAGAAGATGAAGCTCCTGCGGAAATTCACCCTCGACAGGGAGAACGACAAGCGCATCCGCTTCAAGGGAACGGACTGCTGGGACAACGTAAGCTACCTTGAAATCATCCGCTAAAGGCAAGACCGACAGGCGCAAGGGGCTGGAAATGACCAGCCTTTTGCTCGTGTCTGTCTTCCGAAAGCTGGCATGAGAAGCACATAAATATGACAATTACAGGATTGAATGATCGTGTAGTTTAGCCGCTTGATAGTGCTCCGAGGTGACGGTAATATACAGTCACCGAAAGGGGAAAACAACAAAAACGGAGGATACGACAATGACGAAGAACGAAGAACGCATCAATAAACTTTTCAAGGAACTGGTACCGGAGACGGGCAAGGCAGACAGCCTCGCAGGGGAGCTGGTAAGGGCAATGAGCCGCATCGGATACCGCTTTTACAACGATGGCGACCAGCTGGGCATCGGCTACGGCAAGGAAACCTGCAACCCTGCAGGGCGGTTCCTTGGAGTCAAGGGCAACGACAAAATCGCAAAGCTGACTGCAGATGCCTGGGCAGTCTACAGCGAGGAAGCCTACGAAAAGGTTCTGGACATCCTTTGCGGAGCGGTTGCCGACTATGTCGAGCAGAACCCAGACCTTAGAAACCAGCCGACTGAAGATATGTGGGACTTCAAAGATGAGGAAGAAGACCAGGATGACAGCTGGGATGAAGAGGAAGATGACTGGGACGAAGAGGAAGATTACGAGGACGATGAAGACTACTAAGCCAGAGAAACACATGGGGCTTGCCGGAAACGGCGGCCCTTTTCTTCTGCCGTAATACGCACAGTTCCGGGGGAACATATTTGTGTAGTATAGCCGCTTGATAGTGTGTGACATAGACGGTAATATGCACATACCGAAACGGAAAACCAAGAAAAACGGAGGAAACCACCATGAAGAAGAACATCACCAAGGAAGAGGAAAAAGCCCTGCTGGAGATCGCCAAGCGCCTGATGGCAGCGGTAGACAGCCGGGGCGACCTCGAAGCCCGCGATAATGACAGCGAGGACTTCATTGAGGTTCCGGTCTGGGGCATCCAGAAAGCAATGGAAGAAGCCTACCTGCTGGGACGGATGACCAGATAAACCGACAGCCCCCGACACAGCCCCACACAGGGGCTTGTGCCACGGGTGGCAAAACGATCCGAATGAACCGACAACGTCCAACACAGGGGCAGATGTGGCGGCGTGGATGCGCCAGAAAGGAGAAGCACATGGAAGAGCGGATGATGGATGTCATCGTGGAAATCTACAACCACATGGATGACAGCGATAAGGATGCCTTTACGCTGGAGGATGCCGAGGATATGGTGGAAGACCAGATCAGGATGGATAAGGAAGCCGGACGGGAACCGCTGGCATATGACCCGCAGTTCTTCTACGATACCATTGTGGAACTCATGGAACAGGATGCAGAGTGATGTACATTCTGCTTGGTATTCCGGGCAGAAGATCGTGTACTTTAGCCGCTTGCTATCTGCTGCACCTGACGGTAATATGCACATACCGAAAGGGGAAAGCCCCAAGGAAAAAACGAAAACACGGAGGAATTCACTATGAAAAAGCATTTGATCGACTTCCCGGAAAACAACATCAGCATCGAGAGCTTCTACGACCGGCTCAGACCTTGCTACGATAGCATCATGCAGTTCAGTGACCGGGTTCTGGTTGCCCAGATGAACTGGAATGGCATGCTGGAGGGAGCGGTATACGGCTTTGTGGAAGACCCGGAGGAAGGCTGGTCACCGATTGAATGCCGGCTGGAACTTCTGAAGATTTCCGATGAGACCTACACGGATGCCGGTCACGCAATCGAGTGGTGCATCAGGAACGCACACTGAAAAAGGGCAGAGCTCCTTCGGGGGCTTTTGCTCGTAGTGGTGGATTCTTCCAGTGTGGAAATACACATAAATCCGACAAAAAGAGGTGTGTATGATCGTGCAGCATAGCCGCTTGCTATGTCCGGGCAGTGACGGTAATATACAGTCACAACGAAGGGGAAAGCCCTACGGAAAACAAAACACACGGAGGATACAGACCATGACGAACAAAGCAAAAACCTACCTTAAGAACATTCAGGGAGCCGACACCGAGAAGAAGCTAATTGGCATCGAGATTGCCTTCAAGCAGGACATGACCCTCAGCTGCAGCGACCTCGGAAGCCTTTGCAGGGCGGCAGAAGACAGGCGGTACAGCCTGCGTAACAATGAGGAAACGCTGAAGCTGAAGCAGATCCTTTTCTTCCGGACGAAAGCGGAGATGGACGCCTACCACGACATGAGCCGCAAGCCGGAAGACTGGACGGAAGCGGAGATCGAGCAGCAGAGAAGCCGCTTCTGCAGCGTCTGGCAGGTCATCGAGGAAGCGGAGCTGGTCGATGAATACGAGGCTTGGAAGGAAGCCAACCCCAACGCCTAACAGCACCCAAAAGGTACACGCCCCGAAAAGGGGCTGTGCCTCGTATCCGATGTGTTTTATATAAAGTTGCCGAAATGGGAAACTATTTGTTAGTTATACAGAAAAGTTTCTTGTTTAGGAAAATGATATTTCGAGGACTTCTTTGGAGGTCCTTTTTCTTTACCCATTTTTGCAGAAAGGAGGAGATGCCAATGGCTACCAGAGGCAGAAAACCAAAGCCGACCGCCATGAAGGAACTGGAAGGTAATCCGGGCAAGCATCCGCTGAACACCAGCGAACCGAAGCCCAATAAGAAAGCACCGGCCTGTCCGAAGTGGCTGGAGCCGGAAGCAAAGAAAGAGTGGCGTAGACTTGCCAAACAGATGGAAGCCATCGGCATCCTGACCGAAGTGGACATGGCGGCCTTTGCCGGTTACTGTCAGGCGTATGCCCGATGGAAGGAGGCAGAGGAGTTCATCACCCAGCACGGCACTATCGTCAAGACCCCGTCCGGGTACTGGCAGCAGGTGCCGCAGGTGTCCATCGCCCAGACCTATCTGAAGATCATGAACAAGTTTGCAGAGCAGTTCGGTCTGACCCCGTCCTCCCGAAGCCGGATCATTGCTTCGGACGGCGGTCCTGCGGATGCAGCTGATGAGATGGAGAATCTGCTGGGAGGAGGTGGAAGCTGATGGCAGAGTGCAGACCCCAAAACTATCCGAAACTGAAGGACTACAAACCCAGCCGGTTCATGCTTCCGACCTGCCATTACGATGCCGCAAAAGCAGACCGGGCAGTGACTTTTATCGAAAACCTGCGTCATACCAAAGGCAAGTGGGCGGGCAAGCGGTTCTGGCTGCTTCCTTGGCAGGAGCAGATCATCCGGGATGTGTTCGGCATCGTGGACGAAAAAGGGAACCGTCAGTTTCGCACGGCTTATGTCGAAATCGGCAAGAAAAATGGAAAATCCGAGCTTGCCGCTGCGGTGGCCTTGTATCTGCTTTTTGCCGATAATGAGCCATCTGCCGAAGTCTATGGTGCGGCGGCTGACCGCCAGCAGGCATCCATTGTTTTTGATGTTGCCCACCAGATGGTGCAGATGACCCCGGCACTTTTGAAACGGTGCAAGATCATGGCAGCCACCAAGCGCATCGTGAACTACGGGAACGCAGGATTTTATCAGGTTCTGTCTGCCGAAGTTGGTACGAAGCACGGTCTGAACGTGTCAGGTCTGGTGCTGGATGAGGTTCATGCCCAGCCAAACCGAAAACTCTACGATGTCCTTACCAAAGGTTCCGGTGATGCCCGTGAGCAGCCGTTGTTCTTCCTGATCACCACGGCCGGCACGGACAAGGAGAGCATCTGCTACGAGCTCCACATGAAAGCACTTGACCTGTTGGCCGGACGCAAGATCGACCACACCTTCTACCCCGTGGTCTACGGTTTGACCGATGAGGATGATTGGCACGATGAAGCCAACTGGTATAAAGCCAATCCCTCTCTCGGCCAGACCATCCAGATCCAGCGTGTCCGGGATGCATACCAGGAAGCACTGGATAACCCGGCAGAGGAGAACGTGTTCAAGCAGCTCCGTCTGAATATGTGGGTGTCCTCGTTGACCCGGTTTATACCGGAACACATCTACAACCTCGGCAATCAGCCAATCGATATGGAAGCCCTCAAAGGCCGTGACTGTTATGGAGGACTGGACTTGTCCAGCACCGGAGATATCACGGCTTTTGTGCTGATGTTCCCGCCCAGAGTTCCAGAGGAGAAGTACATCATGCTTCCGTTTTTCTGGATACCGGAGGATACGATTCCCCAGCGGGTGCGCAGGGCATCCGTTCCGTATGATGTCTGGTATCAGCAGGGCTACCTGATGGCGACAGAAGGCAATGTCATCCACTACGGATTTATTGAAAAGGTCATCGAGGAACTAGGCAAGACCTACCATATTTTAGAGATTGCCTTTGACCGATGGGGAGCCGTGCAGATGACCCAGAATCTTGAGGGGATGGGATTCACAGTCGTTCCTTTCGGTCAGGGCTTTAAAGATATGAGCCCGCCTACCAAGGAGTTCTACAAGCTCCTGATGGAAGGCAGGATCATCCACGGCGGCAATCCGGTTATGGCATGGATGGCGGGGAATGTGGTCGTGGATACCGACCCGGCTGGCAACATCAAGCCGACCAAGGCGAAGTCGCCGGAGAAGATCGATGGTATCGTCGCTGCGATCATGGCACTGGACCGCTGCATCCGAAATGAAGGTCAGCAGCAGGGAAGCGTCTACGACGAACGTGACATGATCGTTTTTTGATATGAAGATTTGGAGGAAAACACAATGAAGTATCTGATGAGTGCAGAATGGTGGAAGGCAGCCGGCATCCGTGCTGCAAAGACGATGTTCCAGACTGGTGCGGCTCTGGTCGTGACACAGATGCCCGGCGGCACTGTGGACTGGGTTGCAGTTGGCAGCGCGGCTATTGTGGCAGGTGTTGCGTCCCTTGGTACCAGCCTTGCCGGCCTGCCGGAACTGGAGAAAGGAGATAAGGCTTAATGGGATTCTGGGAATGGATGGGGTTTGAGAATCCAAGGGATTCTCCCAAAACAGAACAGCCAAAAGAAGGTCTGCCGAAGGTCACGGATAACGTCCGCGATTCCGGGCAGACCTTTGTGTTTGGGCGTTCCAATGCCGGGGAGCAGGTGGATGAAAAAGCCGCCATGCAGATCCCGACTGTGTATGCCTGTGTTCGTCTGCTGGCGGAGTCCATTGCGGCACTGCCGCTGCATCTCTACCGGGTGACAGACGATAATGGAAACAAGGAAAAGGCGCGGGATCATCCGCTGTACAAGATTCTGTATCGCCAGCCCAACCCGGAGATGACATCCTTTGTCTTCTGGGAAACGCTGATGACCCATCTGCTCCTCTGGGGCAACGCCTACGCACAGATCGTCCGGGATGGCAAGAATACGGTACTGGGTCTGTATCCGCTTTTACCGGAAAATGTCGAAGTGGACCGGGATGAGAGCGGCGAGCTCTACTATATCTACCACGCATACACGGATGAAGTTCCGGGAGAGCAGAATAAAGACCTCTACTTCCGCCGGGACGAGATCTTCCATGTGCCGGGACTGGGCTTCAATGGTCTGATCGGTTTCTCACCGATCGCCATGATGAAGAACAGCCTCGGCACTTCCATTGCCGTGGATAAATACGGCTCCTCTTTCTTCAAGAACGGCGCACAGCCCAGTGGCGTGCTGGAACATCCCGGCGTTGTGAAAGACCCGAACCGTATCCGGGATAGCTGGGAGGCGGCTTATGGCGGTGCAGCCAATGCCCATCGTGTGGCTGTACTGGAAGAAGGCATGGCCTACAAACCGATCTCCCTGCCGCCGGAGGACAGCCAGTTTTTGGAAACGAAGCAGTTTTCCGTGACGGAGATCTGCCGTATCTTCCGTGTGCCTCCGCATCTGGTAGCCGATCTGTCCAGGGCGACCTTCTCCAACATTGAATACCAGTCGCTGAACTTCGTGATGCACTCCCTGACCCCGTGGCTTGTCCGCATCGAGCAGGGCATCATCAAGGATCTGTTGCTGGAGGAGGAGCAGGATACCTACTTCCCGAAATTCAATGTGGATGGTCTGCTCCGTGGCGATTACCAGAGCCGGATGAACGGTTATGCGACCGGCATCAGCAACGGCTTCCTCTCTCCAAATGATGTGCATCGTCTGGAGAACATGGATCTCATCCCGGCAGAGGAGGGCGGTGACGACTACTACCTGAACGGCGGCTATGTGAAGCTGAAAGATGCAGGGGTGGCACAGCAGAATAAAGCTGCCGCAGCCCAGCAGAATCAGCCGAAAGAAACACAGCCCGACCCGGAAGAAGAACCTGACAGCGATAATCGGCTGAGTGAGAGTAAGCCACGGAAAAATGGAAGGAGAACCCGATGAAGAAATTCTGGAACTGGATCAAAAACAGTGACGATACCAGAATCCTCCGGCTGGAAGGCCCCATCGATGAGGAATCATTCTGGGGCGATGAAATAACGCCGCAGATGTTCCGGGATGAGCTGGAATCCGGCGAGGGGGATGTGACCGTCTGGATCAACTCTCCGGGCGGCAATGTGTTCGCCGCTGCTGAGATCTATACCATGCTTAAGGACTACAAGGGCAGTATCACGGTCAAGATCGATGCGATTGCGGCATCTGCTGCATCCGTTGTGGCGATGGCCGGTGACACTGTCCAGATGAGTCCTGTTGCCATGCTGATGATCCATGACCCCAGCACCGTTGCGATGGGCAACACCAAGGACATGGAAAAGGCCATCGAGGTGCTGACCGAGGTCAAGGAAAGCATCATCAATGCCTACGCAGCGAAGAGCGGCCTCAGCCACGCCCGCATCGCCAACCTTATGAGCAATGAGACCTGGATGAATGCGAAGAAGGCGGTGGAGCTGGGCTTTGCAGACGAGATCCTCTTTGCAAAGAAAGAGGAGGAGCCGGACAGTGACCCGGCAGACCCGGAAAATCCGGAAGAAGACCCTGACAGTGAACCGGGCGAGGGCGAAGAAAAGAAGCCGTTCCAGAAGGATACGGCAGGGCACCTTTTCTCTAGCCGTCAGATGGATCTAATCGTCTTGAACCGTCTGGGTGTGAAGCCGGAAGATGTGGGGCAGAAATACACTGAACCAAAGAAACCGGATGCCGAGCCGCCAGCTGACCCGAAACCGTCCGCAGAGCCGACCCCTCCGGCAGAACCGCCTGCCAATCTGGGACCTGTTCTTGACATGGACGGCAAGACCGAGGATGGCAGCATCCCTTACAATATCCTGATGAAACAGCTTGAGTGCATGAAGTGATGTGCATTCAGGCTGTTTTTATATCCAATCAACCATCACAAATTTATGGAGGACAAACACTATGAGTAAGATTCTGGAACTGCGCACC
>UMHG01040346.1_pt1 | contig 23973 bp, 20 predicted proteins | sample 1965471 | NCBI WGS metagenome assembly UMHG01 (sample SAMEA4836092, study PRJEB28245) | human gut metagenome | biome: gut microbiome; material: fecal sample | place: Denmark | collected 2008
CGGGATGCGGCAACGAACGTCTCTATCCGGAAGTGTCCCTGGCTGTGTTGGCGCTTCTGTACGAAGCCGGTGTGCAAACAGTGCTTCCGCCCAAATTCATGTGCTGCGGCTATCCGCAGCGCGGCGCAGGCGAACTCGCCAAAGCCGACGCCATTGTCACGGCCAACCGCGTGCTCTTTCACCGTCTGGCCAATACGCTCAACTATCTGGACATCAAAACCGTCCTCATTTCCTGCGGCACCTGCCTCAAGCAGCTCAAGGATTACCATTTCGAAGAAATTTTCCCAGGCTGCCGCCTGATGGATGTTCACGAATACCTGCTGGAAAAAGGTATGAGCGTCACCGGTGCCGACAACGTGCGCTACATGTACCACGATCCGTGCCACACCCCGTTTGCAGCGCCCGTTCCGGTCAAAACGGTCAATGCTATTTTGCACCCGGCCGACGGCAGTACCGTGCTGCAGACCGACACCTGCTGCGGCGAATCGGGCACCTTTGCCGTCGCGCGTCCGGACATCGCCACCCAAGTACGGTTCAAAAAAGAGGAGAACATTCTCAAAGTAAAGAACGTGCTGTGCGCACAGCGTGACCGCAGCGCCGTCAAAATTCTCACGACGTGTCCGGGATGTCTGCAAGGCATCAGCCGCTATTCGGACTCAACCGGCACGCAGGCCGAGTTCCTCGCGGTGGAATTGGCCCAACTCAAACTCGGCAGTCAGTGGCTGTCTCGTTTCGTGACTCAGGTCACCGCCGAAGGCATCGAGCGCGTTCTCGTTTAGAATTGCCTTCCTTTATCTCTGCGGGCTCCTCACGGAGCCCGACCCGACACTATGGTAAACGACTGTCCTCTTTGTAACCCTGTTGACGAACGCGTGATTTGGCGCGGAAAACTCGTTCGAGTCATTGACGCGTCCGACGATGACCTGCCCGGATTTGTGCGCGTGATCGTCAAGCGCCATGCCGCCGAAATGGTGGATCTGACTGCGGAAGAATCCGCAATGGTAAGAAAAGCCGTTCGTCTGTGCGAACTGTGCATGCTCGAGACCATGCACCCGGACAAGATCAATCTGGCCAGTCTCGGCAATATGGTGCCGCACGTGCACTGGCACGTGATCGCTCGCTACAAGGATGACGCCTTCTTCCCGGACTCCATCTGGTCACCGCGTCGCCGCACCTGTCCTGAGGAAGTGCTCGAAGAGCGCCGCGCCAAAGCAAAGATCATGCTTGAAAAGCTTCCCTCTTTGCTGACGTCGCTTGAAAAAATCTGTCCAGAATAAAAGAGACGCAACGGTTCGGAACTCAGTTTCCGGACCGTTTTCATTTCTGGTAGAAGCTGCAGTTTTGAATTTCCGTTCCCTGCCAACGCTTCCAGATGGCGAACAAAGCCTGACGCTGATCTTCGGTCAGGTTTCGGAACACCAGATCGACCTTGTCGGAAGGTTCACCCAAGCGGTTTGTAACGCGCAACCCCTTCACATCGGGCGCTTTTTTATCGTTGATCCACGCTTGCGCTTGTTCCTTACTTTCAAAAGTCTCGATTTCCACCCCGTAGGACAGGGCGCCGCTCAAAATCGGGCGAACGTTTTTGTAGCCTTGCTGAAGGAACTGCTTGACGAAAGCGCGAACCGCGATGTCATTGCTGTAGGGCCCAAGATAAACGATCCACCGATCAGGCAAGAACCGATCCGAGATTTCGGCCTTTTGCAGCAGACCTCGCTGTTTAAGCGTTGACTGAACCGCAATCATCTGCCGTCCTTCAAAAGGTCCCCAAACAAAGCAGTCCGCATCAATGGGCGTGCCGGAAATGCGGGCGTTCTCGTCGCTCTTTCGTGCTTCAATCGTGGCCAGCACAAGTTCAGGCACGTCAACCTTGAGCTTGGTTTCCGCCACCAGGTCAACCGTCGGTTGACGCGACTGGTCGTACAAGAACCAACCACAGGCACACAAAGCCAGAAGAAGAACAAAGTTGACGAAATAACGCACCGTCTGCCCCCGCTATGCGCCTACCGATTCGTGGCGCGCATGGCCAAACCGCGCAGCACCAGATTGTGCTTGATCACGGCCTGCGGATACTCCTGCATGATGTAGGGCGCAAAAAGAGGCGCGGCGCCCCCTGCAAACAGCAGACAAGGATCGTCAAAGCCCATCTTGCGAAGGCTTGCAAGCGAACGATCAACGATGCCCAGATGCGCTTCGAGCACGGCAGTGGTGATCGCGTCTGCCGTGTTGGTCGGAAAATCCGAACGCACACCGATGCGTCCCGGCCGGCAACGAGTCTTCGTCAATAGCGCTTCGGTCATCATGGAGGGCCCCGGCAGAATGCGTCCGCCGATAAAGGCCTGCGTCTTATCGTCTTCTGGGATCACGACGTCGGCCGTCGTGGCCGTACCGATGTGCACGACCAAAATCGGGCGATTGGGATAAAGCGAAGCGGCGCCGATCACGGCGTGCCAACGGTCGCTACCGAGCTGCTCGTAATTGTCGTACTTGTTGACAACGGAAAAATCACGCCCTTGAAACACACGCTCGGAGTGCAACCAATCCCACTTAATGCCGTGCGCGTTGAAAAAGCGCGTGATGTTGAATGCAAACTTTTCGCTCGAGACCATGCATCCGACGACGCGCTCGGGTTTTAAGTTGAGCCATTTATGCAGCAATTCATCAGGCACCACATCGTTGCCGCAATGCACGTAGGCATGCGGCTCCTCGGGCTTGTTCGAAGTCGCCCATTTGAGAGCCGTGTTGCCAAGATCCAAAAGCAGAGCCGTCACTGTTTTTCTCGATTTGTTAAAAGCGGTCGAATGCGAGCGTCCGCATATGCTCTCGTGCATCCGAACTCGTCGACAAACAAAAGCTCGCCGCCGTCTCCGATACCCACCGTTTGCCCCCGAAGCACTTCTCCCGAAGGCAATGTCAGTTCCGCGGGCTTTCCCGCCAAAGCGTCAAGTTGCGGCCAGCGAGCCTGAAGCTCGGTGATCAAAGCCGGAGAAAAGGACTGGCAAACGCGTTCGATGGCTGAGCTCAAACAAGCCGCCGTCCGGACACGAAGATCTTCGAGCTTTCGCACGTCAGGCAATTGCACGAGCACGGCCGCTGCCGGCACGTCCGTCGTCGGAACACCGATTTTACCGAGACACATATTAATGCCGATACCTACGACCGCATGCAAACGATGCGCACGGTTGCGCACAAGTTCGCAAAGAATGCCGGCGGCCTTGCCGTTGCCGATCCAAAGATCGTTGGGCCACTTAAGCCTTACGTCGGGGTTGAGTTTCCAAAGAGATTCGGCACAAGCCGCCCCCACGACCGGAGACAGTCCCGAGAGGTCGCCTTCTGAAACGGAAAGCGGTACGCCAACGGTCAAAAGAACCGATGCGGCCGGTGCCGTCCAACGACGGCCGCGAGTGCCTCGTCCTGCCGTCTGCCGATCCGTCACCAAAGCAACGGCTATATCTTCATCGGCCTTTCTCACCCACTCCTTGACATCGTCGTTGGTACTGGCGGTCTCTTCAACCCAGTGCGCCTCAAGACAACTTTGAGCGTCAAGCAGTGCCGAAGCGAAAGACTTTTGTTTTACCCAATTACAATGCATGGTTCAGATCAGAAAATGAACTGCCTTCGAAAAATGACCAGAACGCATACTACACAAACCGCCGGTGAAGCCGGCCTTATCGAACTCGACATCGATTTTCCCGATGTCTGCACCCAAGGTATCGCCTTTTTGGCGCATCCGATCACCACTCAAGGCGGCAGCAAAGATCACAAAGTCATCACCACCATGGCCAAAGCTCTGGTTTCGGGCGGCTGGCTCGTCGTACGCCCCAATTGCCGAGGTGCCGGCCGCAGCGAAGGTGAATACAACGCAGGCCCCGGAGAAGCCGCGGACTTTTTGCGCGTCATCGACGCCGTCTTTGAAATGCGTGAAGTTGCCGAAGCACTTCCCGTCGGAGGCCGCGCTGTGTTCGGCGGCTTTTCTTTCGGCACCTACGTCATGAGCCTGGCTGCACAGATCCGTAAACCCGCCGCCATGATTTATGCGGGCCCGGCCGTTCATAAATTTGACATCGTTCACCCGGGCTGCTCCGCGTTCGTCGTTCATGCGCAAAACGACGAATTGGCACCGCTCAACACGGTTCTGTCCTGGGCCAACCTCAACAATCTGACGGTGGACGTCATTCCCGCCACCAACCACGTTTTTGCCAAGAAACTGCCGCAATTGAGCCGCGTTTTCTCACAATTCGTTGCTTTACTCTGAGACCACTCCCGCTAAAATCGTCGCATGCGAATTTTCTGCAATTTTTTCATTGCTCTAGCCGGATTTTTCAGTCTCTTCACCGTTTCACCCGCCGTATCCGCGGCGCCCGGCAAAGACCCTGTCATGACATCCTCGCCCGAAGCGTGGGTGCTCGTTGATGGCATCAGCGGCTTTGTGATGAGCGCAAGCAACAAAGATAAAGCGCTTTCCCCGGGGGAACTGGTTCATCTGATGGTGATCTATACGGCGCTTGACGCGGTCGCAGGAGACAAAAACGCACTCAGTGCGCCGGTGTCCATTACTGCCGCCGATGTAATGCGCTCGAGCAACTCACGCCGCCTTTATCTGGTGCCGGGCGAGCCGCATCCTCTGAGAACGCTTCTGCACAGCATCGCTGTCACGGGCGCCGAAGATGCGGTGCTTGCTGTGGCCGCGCACTTTGATAAAGAAGCAAACGCTTTTGCCCGCCGCATGAATGAAACGGCAGAAAAGCTCGGTTTACAACAAAGCCGCTTCGTCTCGCCCATGGAGCATGCCGACAACCGCATGAGCGCGCATGATCTGGCGCGTCTGGCCATTGCAGTAAAAAAACGCTTTCCGCAGGCCTACCAGTGGTTTTCCGAAAAGGAGTTCGTATTTACGACGCACAGTCTGCGCAACCGTAATCAGTTGCTGTGGCGAGGCGCGGGCATCGACGGCGTCATGAGCAATGCCAACAATACGTCCGTAATCGGCAGCTGGCATCGAGACAGAAACAAAAACGTCATGCCTCGCGACGTGATCGCCGTTTTGTTGGGCGGACAAACGTCGGATCTGACAACGGCCGACGTACAGACGTTGCTGCGTCACGGACGTCTGGAATATGAAACGCTGCGGCTTTTTCCGGCCAATACGCTTGTCACCAAAATCGACATTCTGACCGGTAATCGCGAAAAGCTTGAAGTCGGCAGCGCCGATGCGATCTGGGTGACTGTTCCCCGTCAGGATATCGTCTCGCGCGGTCTAGGTGGCTTTACAACACAGTTTGAGTACATGTCGCCTGCCGTCGCCCCGGTCAAGACCGGCGAAGTGGTCGGAAAGCTGCGCGTCTACTTTCAAAACAAACACATAAATGATTTTGATCTGGTCGCCATGCACGACGTTGGTCCGGGCAGTTTCCTGAGCCGTTTCGTCGACTCCGTTCGCCTACGCATGAAACCTGCCGACAATCAAAACGAGCCGGTCGCAGTCGAAGTTCGACGTGAAGATACGGTAAAAAAGACTCAACCTTGATTATTTGAGCCAATGACTGACAAACAAAACCTCATTGAAGAACAGGATTCCCTAATTGAATTTCCCTGCGACTTTCCCATCAAAGTAATGGGTGCCTCCGTCCCGCATTTTGCCGAGACAATCGGAGCGGCCGTGCGTGAATTGGTACCCGACTTCGACCCGACAACCATCACGGAACGAAAGTCGACCGGCAATAAGTACACGGCGCTCACCGTGACGGTGCGCGCCACCAGCCGAGCGCAGCTCGACAGCATTTATCTGATGCTGACCTCTCATCCGCTCGTCAAAATCGTGCTGTGACGGTCAGCACCCCCATTGTTCGGGATTTGGGGCTTGCACAGTACGAGCCCGTCTGCGAAGCCATGCGCGTGTTTACACGGACGCGCACGCCGGAAACACCCGACGAAATCTGGTTTGTCGAGCATCCGGCCGTCTATACTGCCGGCCGCGATGCCCTGCAGCGTTGCGGCAGCATCGGCGACGTACCTCTGGTACCGGTCGAGCGCGGAGGCGACATCACCTTTCACGCTCCCGGACAAATGGTGGTTTATCCGCTGCTTGACCTACGGCGCCGACATTTGTTCGTCAAGACCTACGTCTCGCTTTTGCTCGAAACACTCATCGACACGCTCGCGGCTTTCGGCATCGAATCGATCCGCCACCCGGGCGCTCCGGGCGTCTACGTCCCGATGCCGGGCGGCATGGGTGAGTTCAGCGGAATCGCTAAAATCGCTTCCATCGGCATTCATGTCAGCCGAGGCTCTACGCTTCACGGCATCGCTCTCAACGTGCACACGGATCTGGCCGGTTTTCGACGCATCGCGCCATGCGGCTACTCGGGATTGCGCGTCACCGATATGATGTCGCTGGGCGCGGATTGCGACTTGGAAACGGTCAAAGGCGAGTATCGCCAAAGACTGCTTCGCGCGCTCAACGACATTCAAATTTCATCGAACCATGACTGAAGAAAACACACAGCCGGTGCCAGGCGTCAAACCCGGAAGTTTTGCTGCCTGGTGCGCAAGTTTCCGTCCAAAAACTCTGGGCATCGCCGCTGCCCCCGTCTTCGTCGGCTTGGCGGTAAGTGCCGCCGTGACGCACACGTTCGATATCGTTGTCGCTCTTGCCACACTGGCTCTGTCACTTCTGATGCAAGCCATAAGCAACATGGAAAACGATGCCGGTTACACCAAGCGCAAGGCCGAGCGTAAATCCCGTAAGGGTCTGCCGCGCTCCACCGCCAACGGATGGCTTACCGTGGCTCAGGTTGAGCGCATGATCAAAATTCTCATCGGCGTTGTGGCACTCGATACACTCTTTCTCATCTACGTGGGCGGCTGGGTCATGCTGGCCATTTCGGTGGCTTCGGTCGTAGCCGCCTACGCTTATATGGGCGGTCCAAAACCCATTGCCTACACGCCGTGGGGCGAATTCGTGGTCTTCGTCTTTTTCGGCCCGATTGCCGTAGCCGGCACCGCTTACTTGCAAACCGGCATCTGGCAGCCGGAAGCCTTGCTGGCGGGATCCGCCCTCGGCTTCATCGCCTCTGCGGTTTTAGCCGTCAACAACTTTCGTGACACGGAGCACGATGCTGAAGTGGGTCGCCGCACACTGGCGGTCGCCCTTGGGCGTCAAGCCATGATCGGCGTGTATTGCGCCCTGCTTTATTCGCCCTACCTGATGGTAGCCGCTGCCATCGTCTACAACCCATCTGTCTTCGGACTGTCGCTGTGCCTGCTTGCGCTGCCCCGAACTTTAAAACTGATCGATGAACTGCCCCGCCGCGAAGGCAATGATCTAAACGCCGTCATGTTCGGCACGGTTAAACTCGAGTTGCTCTTTTCCTTGTGTCTGACAGTCGGCGGCATTGTCAGTCTCATTCTTCTCTGAGGATTCCCGTGGCGACAGGACGCAGTTTCAAGAAAATATTGAAAATTTCGCGTGAGGCAGCTTCCGACTGCCCCCAACCGCTTCCAAAGCCCGCCTGGCTCAAGGTGAGAGCTTCCGTTGCCGGAGGAGCCGAAGACCCAATTCGCGACGTCCTGTCTTCGTATTCGCTCTCCACCGTCTGCCGCGAAGCTTCCTGCCCCAACCGTGCCGAATGCTTCTCGCACGGTACGGCCGCCTTTCTGATTCTCGGGGAACTGTGCACCCGTCGCTGCGCATTCTGCGACTTGGCGCACGGCACTCCCAAGCCTCCCGCCGCCGATGAGCCTCATCGCGTTGCGCAAGCCGTCAGAGCGCTCAAGCTTCGCTATGTCGTCATTACCAGTCCCGATCGAGACGATCTCAAGGATGGCGGTGCAGGACACTTTGCCGCTGTAATTTCGCAATTGAGAAAAAATGTAGAAGGCATTGAAGTCGAAATTTTGGTGCCTGACTTCAAGAAAAAAGAGGACGTCGCGCTGCGGATCCTCTCAGAGATGCCGCCAGATGTCTTTAATCACAACATCGAAACGGTGCCTCGTCTGTATCGAGTAGCCCGTCCAGGCGCCTCATACGAAGGCTCCTTGGCGCTGCTCAAAGCGTTTGCCGAGCAAAACCCTCACATTCCCACCAAAAGCGGTCTCATGCTCGGACTGGGAGAGACAGACGAAGAGGTTATGGAGGTACTGCAAGACCTGCGTCTTCACAAGGTAGACCGCGTCACAATCGGTCAATATCTGGCACCGTCCAAAGCTCATTTACCAGTGCGCCGCTATGTCAGTCCTCAAAACTTTGACCTTTGGCGTCAGCGGGCTCTTGAGATGGGCTTTAAAACAGCGCATGCGGGCATCTTCGTGCGTTCGAGCTACCACGCCTCAGACGATAGCCTCAAAGCGCAATAGCGCACAATTTCAACGCGTTTTTGGCAAAAAAGCAAAGCGCCTGCGATTTCCGGTAACCGGGCAGGCGCTTTTTTCGTTTCGGGGACGGTTCGTTAGGAGCCGCTCGGAACTTCCTCCTCGGTTTGCTGCTGAGCAGCCTTGTTTTCCTGATTGATGTTCTTCAGACGTGCCTTGATGCGTTCGGCTGACATCACGTCACACACCGAAATCACGCGCACCACGCCGCTCGTTCGGGCAGCAACAGTCATGGCGATCGTATTTTCCTGCGGCGTCACGATACCCATGATGTAAACGATGCCACGTTCAACGACCACCTTCATCTGGCTCAGGTACACGTTGTCTTCCATCACCATGCGCGAGCGCACCGTCGTTGCCAGCTTGGAGTCGCTGATGCGCTGCGTCCAACTGATGGTCGGCTGAACGGCCAGTTCGTTGACAACGCTGCGGACGTCCAGGCTCTTTTGCACGGTTTCGGTCACGATTCGCTTAGCCTTGAGCGTTTCGATTTCACCGGTCAACAGCACCTTGCCATCATAGGCGGTCACCGTGATGCGACCTTCTGGCTCTTCGCCTAACTGATCCTTGAGAGCCTGCGTGATTTCATAGCTCAAGCGCTTTTCAATCACACCGTCATTGACAACGGAACCAGCCGAACGACGGTCATTAATGGTCGAGACGGTCGAGACAGTCGCAACAGCCACGCTGCCCACCACAAGAGGCGCACAGCCTACCATGGCCGTCGTCATAGCTGCCGCACACGACAGTACGCAAAGAGTGCGCTTGAACATAATGTGTATTCTCCGATTTTTTTCTGTTAATTTGGTCAGATCGTAATGTCGAAGGCCCGATGCGCAGGTTTCATTTGCTCAATATCGGGCTGCATTCTCAAAAACGGTTGTAGCCAGGCTTCGTTTTTCTGCAGCAAGTCCGCTCTGACTGCCATCTTGTGGTCAACGATTTTCACAACACCGTCACAAATCCAGTCGCGAAAAATTGTATCAATCTGCTCGAGCTGGCAATTCAATAACGTTGCAACAAAGCGACGCGAAGGCACACAAGGTAATCTAACAAAACTTTTGGCAGGAAACTCCCCGATATTTGTAGTACCGCACGCCTTTAGAAGAACCGTCAAGAAAACGCCAAAACGCTCGCAAGGAGTTGCTGCCTGGCACACCATCAGTCCGAGGCGTTCGCAAAAGGCGCGTCGAAGACGCGTAACGGTTGAGCTCTTCGTTCCAATTCGGGTCAATTTCGATCACACGAAGGAAAATTTCCGGAGCTACCGTCAACACCTCACAGCGGCAGACAGCCCAATAGCGGCGGGGAAGATTGTCCAGAGCGTCAATCGCGCGGGTCGGTACGCCGAAACTGTTTGCTGCGGAAAGCGTCAGCATGAATGGCGAGCTGGTTCCCGGGTTAATCACTCCCTGAGCCAACAACCCGCTTTGAACGAAAACCACGCGCTTGAAAAAAGTCGACGTTCCAATTTGATCGCCTCTCATCAGCACTGTTTTGTGGCCGATGCTGATGAGCACTCTTGAAATGCCCGGCGAAAGCCTCGGAGCAAACCAGGGCAAAAGCGTGTGAAAGGACATGACAATCGGCTAAAGAAGCATCCGGCGACTCAAGCGCCCTGAGAAGAGATCAAACAAAACCGCGCTAATCCTAGCACAGCGTCTTGTCCGGATTTGACATCAGTATCCATAATATAACGTTAAACCTATACGGCCTGTTTCACTGTCACAGCCTGTGGATAACTTTGTGTACAACAAAAGAACAACCCAAGCCTCTGTGGATAACTTTTCGGTGTTTTCAAAAAGCGTCTTTTTTCTCCACATTCATCCACAACTTATTCACACCCTGTTCAAAACGTTATCCAGACCTTTATCCACACGCTATTGCGTTGTTTTTAAAAGAGATTTTTTACTTACTCACAGAGTTTTCCACTACCTACTTACGACTATTTCTATATAAATATTTTTATTTTTTTGGAACAAAAGAGAAAAGAACTCTGGCTTACTCCCCCTAGGTTATCCAGATCCCCAACTAACTCTCTTTCTTAGATTTTAAGACAAAAAAATCCTTTATTTTCAATGGATTGCCGTTTTTTACGATTCGAGAAGAGGGATGATTTTTAGGATGAAAATCGGCAAATGTGGAAAAAAGCTTCCTTCAAACCCCGTTTGGAGGGGGATTTTCATCCACAAGCGAACCATGTGAACAACATCCCCCTCTAACCGCGTTTTGAGGTCTGAGTTATTCAGAGGAGAAAAATGAGGATTAAATCGTGCTGGCCTTCTCGTAGACCTGATAGATGATGTCGGCAAAATTCATATAGCCGCGCTCGGTTGAAGCGGCACCGACAATCAGTACGCGGTCTTCACCGGAAAAAAGGCCGGCTCGATCTTGCAGATTTGGGGTGCACTCTGAACAAACAACGACATGGTCAATGCGGATGGCCTGACGGTTGCTTCGATCTGGACAATCGGAAATACGCACCGCATGATTGTCAATGAGTTCGATATTGGCTTGCGTGACGCGTTGCGCGCCTCTCATCAGCAGCCAGGTCAGATCCCAGCGGTTATGTGCTTTTTTCAGCAGCTTGTTGGAAATATCGGCATCCAACTCAATGAGATAGAGCTGACGTACGGCACGTTCGATTTCGGGAATCATGCCTAGGACGCCGCCTGCGTGCTCTTTGATGCTGCCGACTCCCCAAGCTTCAAGCCAAGATTCGGCTGATCGCTTGGTTTCTGATTTATTTTCAAGTAGATAGCGGCTGACAGCCAATGCCAGACGACCATTGCCGAGCACGGCAACTCGGTTGCCGACCGGGGTGCCGGTAAGCAACTCTTCATATGTCACAACGTTTGAGGCGTTGATGCCGGCGATGTCGGGAATCTCGGGTTCGCTGCCGGTGGCAATGACGAAACGATCGAAGGCGTCTTCTTTCTTAAGGTCCTGAAGATCGACTCTTTTGTTGTAAATGACGTTAACTTTGTTTAATTTGAGGTCATTTACTAGAAGATCGAGCCATTTATCGTAATTTTCGTTATCTTCGATTGCGCGGACAAAATGGAGCTGTCCGCCTGGTGTCGAGCTCTTTTCAAACAAAGTGACCGCATGGCCTCGGCCAGCGGCGATGCTTGCAAACAGCATTCCTGCCAAGCCGGCACCGATGACGGCAATGCGCTTTGGGGTCGGCGTTTTGACCTTGGCCAATGGAAAGCGCCCAAACTGGCACGGATTGGTGAGATTGAGCAACTTTCTCGTACGCAAAGCGTCCAGTGGAACGCCGCTGTCGTGGTGATCGATCCATGGTCGAATTTCGCCTTCGGCGATGCCGAGTTTTTTTCGAATGAAGGAACTGTCGCCCAGCAGAGGCGTACTCAGCGAAAAGACCGCGTTGTCGTGCTTTTGAGCGAGATCTTCCAACCGGTCGAAATCCGAGCCGGGATCCGTAAAAAAGACAGGCAAATCGGAAGCTTGCGCAAGTGCTTCATAGGCCGGCACCCAGACGCCTTCAGGAATGGCGTGCGAATGCGTCGGGACTCGTTCTTCGAATCCGTCGACGATGCCGACAAGGTAGTCGGCGCCGGCGATGCGTAGCATCTGAATGAGGCGAAGGATCTCGTCCCATGCTGCACCTTTTGGGGAGAGTTCCATGAGATTGAAGCGAACGCCGAGCGCTTTGGTTTCAGGCAAATTTCGCTTGCAGCTGCGAACTGTTTCCAGCAGAAATCGGAAGCGACCGAGCTGATTGGTTCCCCAGGCATCCTGTCGTGTGTTGATGGCAGGACTCAGAAAGGAAGCGATAAGGGAACGTCCCGAGGCGTTGATTTCCACCGCGTCGAACCCCACGCTGGCGGCGCGTTGCGCGCACTGTGCAAACTGATGTATGGCCTTGCGAATCAGAAATGCGGGGGCTGCATAAAACGATTTTCCGGTGTGTTTGGATACGCCGGGAACGCTTGAAATTGGAAAGAGAGCGCCGGCGTCCTGTCCGATGTGGTTGAGCTCTATGGCCACCCGGCAATCAAAGCTCGATACAGCCTTCAGAATGGGTTTGTAGCGATGGAAATCGTCCGAGACAGCAGGCTGAATGTCCGCATTTTGTTTGGCCTGACCGCTTAGAGCCGGAGAAAAGAGTGTCACGAGACTGACGCCGTCGGCAGCGGCTTCAGCGTAGAAGTCAGCTAGGGCGGCTAGGTTGGAAAGGTTTTCCAATCCTGTGTTGATCGGTGCGGACGTCAGCCTGTTTTTCAGGCGCATCGGACCGCAGTCGATCGGTCGAAGTAGGTGCTGCCACTGACTGAGCATATGCCGATCGCCTCGCGTTTTTTACAAAACAAGATTGTTGATGCCAAACGGCACCAGAACGCTCGGAACCGTCTCGCTGGTACTTTCGACGTGCTTGAGCTGATCGTCGAAGTAGATGTGGGGCTTTAAGACGTCGAGCACGCGTTTTTTCGGCAGCCCATCCATCAAGAAGAGCTCTGCGGCGCTCATTCCGAAACTTTTCAGACTCGTGATCAGGCGTTCTTCGTTCATGGCACCGCGCGCTGTGACGATAGAGACGCGTAGCACGGGCTTGAAATACGGATCCCCTTTGCCGCGTTCTGCATCCAAGGCCTGAAATTGTCCGAGCTTTGTAAAGAGTCGGTGCATGGGGCCCGGCTGATGTGGAATGTTGCGCTTTTGCCTTTCGTGCTGCACGAAGCCTTGCATGCCTTCTTCGTGAAAGGCCTTTTCGGCTTCATCATCGATGACGACGCCGTCGAAGTCAAACGCGATGCGCAGTTCGTCGTCAGTCCCCGAATCATCCTTGAGCGCGGTTGAGCCAGGGATAACAAGCCCCGCGGGTTGCCCTTTGCTGACGGCGTTAAAGACGTTTTCCTTATTGGCGCTAAGAAAAAGAGAAGCATCGAAAGCCTGCAGGTACGGGAAGGTGGATTGCCCTGACGTAAAGGCGCCTGCTGTGATCGGCAGGTTGTAGGCGCGGCACGAGTTGAAGAAGCGCTGCCCTGTTTCCGGAGTATTGCGGCTCAAAACAACCACACGAAACGGCTGTTTGTCGCCGAAAAGCGTGTTGATGCGCAACAACTTCTGAATGAAGGGAAAAGCCGTGCCGGGCTCCAACGGTTCGTTGGCGTGCGCAACCTGCCAGGCGCGATAGGCTTCGACACCCTGCTCCTCAAAGATATGGTGCTCGCTTTCCAGGTTGAAAAGCGCGCGGGAGCTCACGGCGATGACGATTTGCTGTTCGATCGGAGTGGTCATGACAATAAAAAGAAAACGGGCCCGTCAGGCGATTTTACCTGCAGGCCCCGAATGTGACGCTCTTTACCGGATGAGTCGACGGATCAAATGTCGAGGTTGCTCACGAAGATGGCGTTGTCCTCGATGAATTCGCGGCGCGGTTCAACTTCGTCGCCCATTAGCATGGAGAAGATGTCGTCGGCCTTGCTGGCGTCCTCAAGGCGCACGCGCAGCAGACGGCGCGTCTGCGGATTCATGGTCGTTTCGTAGAGCTCTTCGGCCCCCATTTCGCCCAAACCTTTGTAGCGTTGCTTCTTCACTCCGGCTTCGGCTTGATCCATGAACCACTTAACGGCTTCGCCGAAGTTCTTCACGGGCTGAGAAGAGTCGCCACGCACAGCGCGGGCCCCTTCGCCTACGACACCCTCGAGTGCGGTAGCGGCATCGCGCAGAATGCGGTACTCATTGGAGCGCAGAAATTCCTGTTCGATGAACGTGGTGTGAGTGTTACCGTAAATGTGGTGACTCACGCGGATGCGCACGCGCTCTTTTTCCGAATCGATTTCGGCCTTGACCTTGATTTCAGGATCACGGATTTCGGCTTCCAGAGCCTGGGCGCAGGCCTGAGCTTTCTCTAGATCGGAAAGATCAACTGCAACGCCCGAGGCAATGGCCATCAGAGCGGCACGATCAATCACAAGACTCAGGCGTTCGATCACCGACTTGGATTGCTCGAACTCGGCAATCATGTTTTCAAGATCGGTGCCGCGCAGGCAGATACCGGCTTCGAAATCGGCCGTGTTGCGGTATAGCGCCGCACCTTCGAGCGCAATATCGAGCAGGTATTGCTCCATCTCGGCATCGTCTTTGATGTAGATTTTGTTCTCAACGTTGTTTTTGCCGCGGCGACCGGTGAGAACACCGTACAGCGGCGGCTGTGCGATGTAGACGTGGCCGCGTTCGAGCAGTTGGGGCATCTGACGATAGAAAAACGTCAGAAGCAGCGTGCGGATATGTGCGCCGTCGACGTCAGCATCGGTCATCAAAATGATGCGGTGGTAGCGCAATTTTTCGATGTCGAAGTCTTCCTTGAGCTGCGTTCCCAGAGCGAGTACCAAAGTCTTGATCTGTTCAGAATCAAGGAGCTTGTCCACCGAGGCTTTTTCCACGTTCAGAATCTTTCCTCGAAGCGGAAGAATGGCCTGGAATTCGCGATCTCGCCCCGTCTTGGCGGAGCCGCCTGCGGAGTCACCCTCCACAATAAAAATTTCGCTTGCGGCCGGATCCTTGCTCGAGCAGTCGGCAAGCTTGCCGGGCAAGCCGCCGCCGATCACCTGCTTGCGGGTTACTTCACGTGCCTTACGGGCGGCTTCACGCGCACGAGCGGCCGTAACGATCTTGTTGCAGATTTCCTTAGCCTGGTCGGGATGTTCTTCGAGGAACGTGGTCAGACCCTCGGAAACGGCGGCGTTGACGGCCGGCTGAACTTCGCTCGTGACGAGCTTGTCCTTGGTCTGCGAGCTGAAGGACGGCTGCGGCACTTTCACGGAAAGCACGCAAGTGAGGCCTTCACGCATGTCCTCGCCGGCAATGTCGAACTTGTCGCCCTTTTTGAGAATGTCATTGTTGGTGATGTATTTGCGAATGACATTGCTCATGGCCACGCGCAGACCGGTGACGTGTGTGCCGCCGTCGCGCTGAGGAATGTTGTTCGTGTAGGCGGCCAGAGATTCGTTGTACGAGTCGTTCCATTGCATGGCGACTTCCACGTACACCGGAATTTCCTTGGCGTTTTCCTTGGCGCTCTTTTGCATCACGGTCTTTTGAATGTAGACTGGATCCTTGTGAATTGCCTTTCGTGTGGTGTTCTTGAAGAGAACGAAACTCTTGACGCCGCCTTCGCTTTCGAGAAGCACATGACGAGCCGTGCGTTCGTCGGTGAGTTCGATGTCAACCCCTGAATTCAGGAACGAAAGTTCGCGCAGACGGTTGAGAAGCGTTTCGTAGTCGAATTCAACGACCGGTTGGAAGATTTCAGCGTCAGGTAAAAAGTGCACTTCTGTACCGCGCTTGGTGGTGGGGCCGAGAACAGTCATGGGGCTTACTTCCACCATTTCGCCCGTGTGCGGGTCCTTCTGCTTTTCAATGACTCGATCAACCACAACGCCGTGGTCAAAACGCAGGGCGTGCGTAAAGCCGTCGCGGTGCACCTTGAGTTCAAGCCACTTCGAGAGAGCGTTTACGCACGAGACGCCCACGCCGTGCAAGCCGCCGGAGATCTTATAGCCGTTATCGTCGAATTTGCCGCCGGCGTGAAGTTCCGTTAAGGCGATTTCGGCAGCCGAACGCTTGGGTTCGTGCTTGTCGTCGAACTTGATGGCTGTGGGAATGCCTCGACCGTCATCGATGACGCTTACGGAGTTGTCCATGTGGATCGTGACGTAGACTTTGGAGGCGTAGCCCGCCATGGCCTCGTCGATGGAATTGTCCACCACTTCGTAAACGAGATGATGCAGACCGGAGCCGTCGGAGACGTCGCCGATGTACATGCCCGGACGCTTACGAACGGCTTCAAGACCTTCCAGAATCTTGATGTTGCTTTCGTTGTAAGAGCTCGAGACGTCCGACTTGATTTCTTGATCAGCCATTTTTCGCTAAAAATCCAATATAAAAACGTTTTTTCAACCCAGTTGCAAAGCAAGGCGCCGACGCGCATGCTCCTACTCTCTGCGCTCAGGCAGAGTACGCGTTCGGCGCCCGCTGAAGACAACAGGCGCCGAAACGAAGAAGGCGTTCGAATTAGATGCGCATCGGCATCAGCACGTAGCGGAAGAGCTCGCTGTCGGGCATGGTGAGCAGCGTGGCGCCCTGAGCATTTGACAGAGAAAAGCGCACTTCGTTGTTTTTGAGATTACCCAGAACGTCGAGCAGATACACCACATTGAAGCCAACGTCGAGATCGGGACCGTCGTAGTTGATGGCGATTTGTTCTTCGGCTTCTTCCATTTCGGAGTTGGCGCTTTGCACCTTCAGACAGCCCGGCGTGATGATCCAGCGCAACCCCTTGAACTTTTCATTGGCAAGAATAGCTGCACGACGCAGTGCGCCGATCAGTTCTTCGCGGTTGACAAGGAATGTCTTGTCGTTGTTTTGCGGGATCACACGGTTGTAGTCCGGGAACTTGCCTTCGACGAGCTTGGTGAGGAAGTCAATATCGCCGAACACGAAGCGGGCCTGCGACTTGCCAATTTCAACCAGAACTTCGGCGTCGGTATCCGGCAGCAACTTCATGAGCTGCTGAACGGTCTTGCGCGGAAGGATGGCTTCGATGCTGCCGTCAAACTCGATTTCAGAATTGTCATCGCAGCAGGCCAGACGGTGACCGTCGGTGGCAACAGCGCGCACTTTTTTGTTCTGGACGACCAGCAACATGCCGTTAAGGTAGTAGCGGATGTCCTGCTGAGCCATGGAGAAGTGCACCATCTGCAGCAGATGCTTGAGGTTCTGAGCCGGCACCTTGAAGCTCGTACTCATTTCGGAGGTGTTGAGCTCGGGGTAGTCCTCAGCGGGCAGCTGAGAAAGCGAGAAACGCGAATTGGCTGCAGAGAGCACCACTTTGCGTTCTTCTGCGTTGAGAGCAACTTCAGTTGACGCACCGGGCAGAGCGGCGAGCAGAGCCAGCAGCTTGGCTGCAGGCAGAGACGTCTTGCAGTCTTCGTCACCCGTTCCGACATCGGCCGTCGTACGGATCTGGATTTCCAGGTCGGTGGTTGTGAAGCTCACCTTGTCCTTTTCCTTCTGGATGAGGACGTTGGCCAGAATTGGAAGCGTCTGACGACCTTCAACAATGCCGCCGACGGTTTGCAGGGGTTTGAGAAGAGCCTCGCGGGTGCACTTGATAAACTGCATGGGAGTCAATTGCCTTTCTAAAAATCGTATGCGCACAATACCCTCGCGGGCGTGCGCGAATCTCACAATTTTAACGATTCTTGCAGTTTTTCGCCGCCTCGAAACGGGATTAGGAGGCGGCGAAAACGTATCGAAAAATTAGTTTTTCAGACGCTGTTCGAGCAGGTGAATATCGTGCTTGAGGCCGTCGTCGGTATTGCGTTCGCTCATGACCTTGCGGTGTGCGTAAATGACCGTTGTATGGTCGCGTCCTCCGAACAAGGCGCCGATCTCCGGCAGGCTCTTGTTGGTGAGTTCCTTTGACAGGTACATGGCGACCTGACGGGCGCGAACGAGATTTGCCTTGCGCGACTTGGCGACAATGTCGCTCGGTTTGATGCCGTAGTACTCGGCAACGGCTTTCTGGATGTTGTCGATGGTAACAGGCGTAGCCGTTGCCTTGAAAATGTCGCGCAGAGCCATTTTGGCTGTATCAAGTGTGACCGGCACCTGATGAAAGCGCGTGTAGGCCAAAATCTGCTGGACAGCGCCTTCGAGTTCACGCACATTGCTCTTGATGCGCTTGGCGATGATTTCAGCGACGTCCTGCGGCATGTTGATGCCGGAGCGCTCCGCCTTCTGTAGCAGAATCTGCACGCGCATCTCGAATTCCGGCGGCTCAATCATGACGATCAGGCCCTGTGTGAGGCGGCTCAGCAGGCGGTCCTGGAATTCCGAGAGATTTTTTGGGTAAGTGTCGCTCGTGAGGACAATCTGTTTGCCGTGCGGCACCATGCTCTCGAACGTTAAGAAGAAGTTCGTCTGCGTGCCTTCACGGTCGCGGAAGCTCTGAATATCGTCGATGAGCAACATATCGATGCCGCGATAGCGGGCGTCGAACTTTCGCATAGCTTCCGTGTAGCGCTCGGAGTTGACATTTTTCAGACGCATGGCGTCGACGAACTCCTGCGTGTACTGTTGCGCGGACACGCACAGTACCTTGGCTTTGGGATTGTTCTTGAGAAAACGATTGCCGATGGCGTGCATCAGGTGTGTCTTGCCGAGGCCCACGCCGCCGTAGATGAAAAGCGGGTTGTAGACGGAGTGCGTGCTTGAGGCCACTTGCAGAGCCGAAGCGAAAGCCATCTGGTTGGCCTGACCTTCCACCAGATTTTCGAACGTGAGGTTGGGCAGAAGACCTGTGGCAGCAATGTCGGGCTTGTTCTCTTCGACGTGTTCCGCAAACGGACGCTGAGGCTTACTCTGAGCGACAGCCCAGACGATGTCCATTTCTTTGCCGGCCTGGCGGTTGACGTACTGAGTGATGGTGGTGCCGTAAGAGTCGCGCACGGTACGGAGTTTGGCGCCCGAAGGAGCCAAAATCGTAATGGAACCGGCCTCAAGTTCGACGTCCGCGGTCAGATCTGCAAACCAGGTCTGGAATACATCGCGGGGGGTGTCGTTCTTAATTTGCTCTAAACAAGCAGTCCAAAAATCACTCATAGGGCATGAAACAAATAAAAAAGACACTCCTGCGAAGCTACGGCAACGGACGCAAACTTCGGTTTGATATCAATATGGGGAGTGTCGGTTGGGGCGAACATTTTAGCTGTTGCGGACGTTCTTCGGTTTTTCAGGGGGATCCTCACTTAGCCGCAGAATCGAAACTTTGCACGACTCGTTGAATTTAAAAATGAAGAAAACACAAAATCCTGTGCAAAAATTTTTTTTGAACGTCTACCGATTTGTTTGGATTTGTGTTTCGAATTTGACAGATGGGCCAAAAATAAGGTTTAATATCAGGCTTTTCGAAGACCTCGGTATGGAGGAGGCTATTTTGCGCCGACAAAACTGCCGAGCTTTGACACCGGATGTCCGTAGTGCTCACCCTTCTTGAGCCTTGGGTCCGACAAAAATTAACCCGGGGCTGCCGCTAACGATTGTCTTCAATCGTCACCACAGTCGGCAACGCCGCTGATCTAACTTATTCGATAACTACAGCTGGGAAACAATCATGGCAACCAAGCGTACTTACCAACCTTCCAAGACCAAGCGTGCCCGCACGCACGGTTTCCTCGTCCGCTCCCGTACCAAGGGCGGTCGTGCAGTTCTGGCCCGTCGCCGTCGCAAGGGCCGTCACGTTCTCGCTCTCTAAGCTGCTCTATTGACGCAGCCGTAGGGTGAGCAAAATGACGCCCGGGCCTGGCGCAAATAAGTTTCCGAAATCGGCTCGGATTCTCAAATCAGAGGATTTTGGAAGTGTTTTGCGTGCTCAAGGGCCCGGCAGCATCCGACTCGGACGCGATTCCGTGAGTGTGTGCGCACAGGCGCATAAGCAAACGGGTCTCGTCCGTTTTGGTTTTACGGTCGGAAAGAAAAACGTCAGACGCTCCGTTGATCGAGCTCTTGTCAAGCGCGTCATGCGAGAGTGTGCGCGTGCGGCACTGCCTCGAATGAGGGACGTCTGTGACAAGCAAGGACTTGGTCTGGATATCAGTCTGCGCTATCGAACGCCGCTTCTTGTGAGAAACGAGGTGACGGTGGCTCAGGCCAAAGAAAATGTTCGACGAAGTACCGAGCTTGCCATTGCCGCGCTTTTCAAAAGACTCAAGACGATCAAATTGGACACCGAAGTCAATCCGTAATGAAGCGACTGTTCATTGCATTGGTTCGGTTGTATCAACTCACATTGTCGCCGTGGGTGGGAAATCAGTGCCGGTTTGTGCCGACCTGTTCCAACTATGCGATCGAGGCTTTTGAAAAGCACGGAGTCTTCAAAGGACTTTGGATGACGGTTGCGCGATTGGCGCGATGCCATCCCTTCGGAGGAAGCGGATACGATCCCGTACCTGATAAATTCCGATGGCGCTGTTGGTGTCACGACGATGCCGTACACCCTTCGAAGCAAAGTATCGACCGACTTAGACAATAGAAAGATTTGGACCTGATATGGGAAGCGATTTTCAACGTACCCTCATGTGGGTGATTCTGGTGGCCTCCTGCTTTATGTTGTGGGACAACTGGAACGTCTACAACGGAAAGCCCTCATTTTTCGGAGAACCTGCAACCACGCAGACCGAGCAGACGGCTGATGCGGCTCAGAGCAATGACGGAGCCGACAGTGTGCCTCAGACCGTCGGCAGCGGTTCCGAAGCGGTTGCTAAGGGCATGATCGATGCCAAGCGACCTGTTGAAGTCAGCAACGACATGCTCAAGCTTACGATTGACGAAGTCGGAGGCGTTGTCACGCATGCCGTGCTTCTGAAAGAGCATCAGCAGTCCGATTGGACCGAAGTCGGTATCGCCGGCATGATTCTCGGCAAGGAACCGGCAGCTCGTCCCAATATTGAGCTTCTCACCGTTTCTCCCAAGAGCGTCTATGTGGCGCAAAGCGGCTTTATTGGCGGTGATTTTCCCAACCACAAGTCTTTGTTCAAGCACATCGGCACCAAGACCGAAAAGCGCATGGACAAGGAACTTGGGCGTGAAGTCAACGTCTATACGGCTACTTTCGAAAGCACGGTCAACAACGTCACGGTTCGCAAGCACTACGAACTCTCTGACGGTCGCTACTCGATCACAGTCCGCCACGAACTTGTTAACAACGGCGAATCGGCTATCCGTCCGTCGATCTACTATCAGCTGACCCGCGACGGCAACAAGCCTGAAGGCCAGAGCACCTTCTACTACACCTACACGGGCCCGGCGATCTACACCGAAGAAGACAAGTTCCAGAAGATTTCGTTTGACGACATCAGCGACAAGTCCGGTCATGTGACAAAGACCGACAACGGCTGGATCGCTATGATTCAGCACTACTTCATTTCGGCCTGGACCGATGTGCGCGGCGAAACCGGCAAGCATGAACGCGAGTTCTACACGTCCAAGCTTGATCAGAATCTGTTTGCCGTCGGCTCGATTCTGAAGCTCGGTACGGTCGAACCCAAGCAGTCCGTCAACACGGCTGCCACGCTGTATGTTGGTCCTCAGGATCAGAACCGCCTGTCCTACCTGGCTGACGGTCTGGATCTGGTTGTTGACTACGGTTGGTTGACGTTCCTTGCCAAGCCGATCTACTCGATTCTTAACTTCATGTACGGTTTGTGCGGTAACTGGGGTTGGTCGATCGTGTTGCTGACGGTTCTGGTGAAGTTGATCCTTTACCCGATTTCTGCCGCCGGCTACAAGTCGATGGCTCGCATGAAGGAAATCACGCCGCGCATGAAGGCATTGCAGGAACAGTATGGTCAGGATAAGCAGCGTTATCAGCAGGCCATCATGGAGCTGTACCGCAAGGAAAAGATCAACCCGATCGGTGGTTGTCTGCCCATCCTTTTGCAGATTCCTGTGTTCCTGGCTCTGTACTGGGTGCTCCTGGCTTCGGTTGAACTGCGCGATTCTGCTTGGCTCGGTTGGGTGAGCGACCTTGCGAGTCCCGATCCTTGGTTCATCCTGCCGGCCATCATGATGGCGACGATGTTCCTGCAGATCAAGCTGAATCCGACTCCGACTGATCCGATGCAGGCCAAGATGATGGTGATCATGCCTCTCGTCTTTGGGGTAATGTTCTTCTTCTTCCCGGCCGGTTTGGTTCTCTACTGGCTGACGAACAATGTTCTCTCCATCGCTCAGCAGTGGTACGTCAACAAACAGATTGCCAAAGAACGAGCCAAGCGTCTGAATGCGGTCAATCAGTGAGAAGACGCGTTACCGTCGTAAGGCGGTAAAAAACTTCTGACAAAAAAAAACGTTCGCCCCGATTTCCGTTACTGGAGACCGGGGCGAGTCTTTTTTTGATGATGTAGAACGATCTACTTGCCGATGCAGAACTTGGAGAAGATCATGCCTAAAAGATTGTCCGGGGTGGTTTCTCCGACGATTTCTCCCAGAGCATTTCCGGCCAGCCTTAATTCCTCGGCCGCAATGTCGAGCCCTACGGTGCGGCCGACAGCGTTGTCCGCAAGAACGTGCAGATGTTCGCAGGCACGTGCCAGACAGTCCAAATGACGGGCTCGAGCAAGAAAGTCCCCCTCCTCGCTTTCCGACTCTCCGGCGATTGTCTTGAGACGGGACACCAGGTTTTCAACACCCTCTCCTGTCTTTGCTGAAATACCGATGGCGTCTTTCGGGGCTTTTTCTGACGCAAGATCGATCTTATTGAAGACGTTGAGAAATTCCACGCCTTCTCGCAGTCGGGGAAGAATAAGAGACAGTGCCTCTTCTTCTTCCCGGGACTCCGTCTGATCGGCGCTTCGAAGCAGAAGCACAATGTCGGCATTTTCAACCGACTGCAGCGTGCGTTCAATGCCGATACGCTCAACCTCGTTGTCGGTGTGACGGACGCCAGCCGTATCGATCAGATTGACAGCCAAACCGTCCAAGTGAATCGTGTGAGTGATGCGGTCTCGTGTGGTGCCCGCAATGTCCGTGACGATAGCGACATCGTCGCAGGCCAGAGCATTCATAAGAGAGCTCTTGCCAACGTTAGGAGCGCCGGCGAGAACAACCGTGAGACCCTCTCGAAGAACCTTACCTCGCATAGCTGCATTTTGCAGTTGCATGAGCTTTTGCGAGATTGTTGTCACGCGTTCATTGACGTGACCGCTTTCAATAAAGTCTATTTCCTCTTCCGGGAAATCAATGGTGGCTTCAATGTAGGCACGCAGTTCCAAAAGATCCGCGTTGATTTCGTGAATGCGTTTAGAAAACTCTCCTTGCAGGGACCGGGCGGCGGCACGTACGGCCGCACTCGAATTGGCTTCAATCAGGTCGGCCACGGCTTCGGCTTGCGCCAAATCCATGCGATTGTTCAAGAAGGCGCGCTTGGTGAATTCGCCGGGCTCGGCCGTACGAAGACCGATCTCGCGTCCTGCCTGAAGACAGCGTTCCAGAATAACCTGCTGCAAGGCCGGACCGCCGTGCGCTTGAATCTCAAGGACGTCTTCTCCGGTATAGGAAGCAGGGCCGAAGTAACGGATGACAATAGCGCGGTCAATCAAATGCCCGTCGGAATCCTTGAAGGATAGTAGATGGGCGTAGCGTGGCTTGAGTTCTTTTTGAGGAAAAAGAATTTGTGAAATAACATTCACTTGTTCTTTAGTGCCTGAAATGCGAACTACGCCGATACCACCTCGGCCGGGGGCGCTGCTTCGGGCGACGATAGGGTCTTTATCGGAAACCATAGAAACTGTGGGTTGCGTTCAGTGCTCGGGTAATATTGACGGGGTCATTCAACTGCCGTCCTTACGAACGATATTATGAGTCTTCCCCCGAAAAACTCCACACAAAACGCCATCGCAGCAGCCGTCTGTGCGGCTATCGTGGTAGTTGCCTGCGTTCCAATTGCGGCTTTCTTTGCTACGTTCGGTGTTTCGTACAACCAAAGAGCCTTAATTTATTGCGTGGTTTTGCTTTGGGGGGTTGCCGGAGCCGTTGCTATTTTTTCGTTGACCTGGCGCAATATGAGCAAAA
>UMHG01030815.1_pt1 | contig 23953 bp, 12 predicted proteins | sample 1965471 | NCBI WGS metagenome assembly UMHG01 (sample SAMEA4836092, study PRJEB28245) | human gut metagenome | biome: gut microbiome; material: fecal sample | place: Denmark | collected 2008
TACCAACGAAACCGGAGTCTCAATTAAGGGCTGATGCCAGCTTCTCGTTTGATGATATCAAGTACTGGGTTGGAAGTGGTAGTAAAAAAGCCGCATTAGTCATTGAATGGCACGATCGTAATAGTCCGGATGCCATGGTCTGGGGATATCGTTGGGATGGAGAGGCTAACGGGCATGATATGATCGTTGCGATTGCTCAAGCAGATCCACGATTGGTGTTGCTCACCCAGTACACCGGTTGGATGGGATATACGATCGACGGGATCGGGTATGGTGAGAGCGGACTTGATATTTCTTATGATTTAGAGGGAGTGAAATCTGAGCCTAAAAATGCGTTTAAGTTTGAACCTCCTATCACTAATCCGCTGTTGGGACAAACTTCTTTTCCTGAGCATCCGGCAGAGGATGTGGCGGCTGCCATTCGGCAAGGGGTACAAACAGGAGTTATTTATCATCCGATAAATGCGGAGAGATATGGATATCCATCTTATGATTATGATCATTGGAGTTGTAGTAATGGCATCCATTGGCAAGCCGGTTGGTATTATGGTTATTGGAGTTATTTTGTGAGAAGTAGCCAAACCTCTGGTTTTAGCTATTCGGGTTTAGGTGCGACAAGCCGTATATTGACGGATGGTTGTTGGGATGCGTGGAGTTGGAATGGAGATATGGGGACATCAGAAGGAACCCAACCTGGAGATACCTTTGTTGCGGCGACAGTGCCTTCCGGAGGCGGTGGGGGAGATACTCCCGATATCCCTGTGATTCACGTAACGTCCATTTCCCTCGATAAGTCTTCTTTACGTTTGCAAGCAGGAGGAGACGCAACCTTGACAGTAAATATCTCTCCGGTGAACGCGGATAATAAATCTGTCACTTGGACTAGCTCGGATACCGGAATCGCTACCGTGAAAGATGGAGTAGTAACAGGCGTAAAACCCGGTACGGCAAAAATCACGGTCCAGACAGTAGATGGTGGATATACAGCCAATTGCGAGGTGACAATCACCGAAACCGTTGTTCCAGAAGTTGATTTCGAGGGTACAAACGCAGTGCTATCGTTTCCAAAAGTAGAGGGGGCGACCTCCTATGAGGTTCGAGTTTATAAATACGAGAATAATAGTTATAAGAAAATCGCTACTTATGTAGCTGATGCGGAAGGTAATATCATAGCTGAATTAGGGACTAAAAGTATTCGGTCAGCCTCTGATCAGATCACTATTCCATTGAAAAATCTAGAGATGGATGGAGTGTATACCATAGAAATACAAGTAATGGATGGACTGGACGTAATCGATACCTTCCGGGTAGAAAAAATTTCTAATCCGGTTAGTAATGAAAAACTGTCTCCTACTATTTGCCGAGTTTTTTATCAGAATGGTACGTTGAGATTCGAACATTTGACCGGATATCATTTCTATTTGACAACAGTAAGTGGTAAGATACTGGGAAACTTTACGATTCAAGTTCCGTCGGAACTTCATACGGTATCACTTCCTACGGGTATTTACCTATTGGTCGGAGAGAAAGACGGAGATAAAAAGACATTTAAAATACATATTACTCACTAATTAAATACATAAACATGAGACGAACACTTTACTTAGGTATGGCCTGTTTGCTATCGGCCCTGTCGGTAGCCGGCCAAACCGGTTCGCGGGATCTGAATCCTATAGAGAAGCAGAAACTGCAATTACCGGAATTACCTGTTTCACAGGCACGATCTTCGATGCTTCGTTCCGGTGGAAACGTAGATTACACAAAAGGAACTTTTATTGTAAATGAGGATTGGTATGGGCACCAAAACAGTTCGGTCAATTTCCTTTCGGATGATGGGACTTGGACGTATAATGCGTTCCAAAAGGAAAATCCGGGACATGAATTGGGATGTACGAGCCAGTTCGGTACAATTTATGGGGATTTGTTGTATATCGTGTCCAAGCAATCAAAAGATGGTGCGGCATCTGTAGAGGGAAGTCGATTAGCGGTAATTGATGCGAAAACGATGCAAGTGAAGAAGGAATTTCAGACGATCAACAGCGCAGGAGCTGATGGACGTTCTTTTTTAGGAGTGGATCTGACGAAAGGTTATATCGGAACGAGTAATGGTATTTATGTTTTTCATACAGGATATGATGAAAAGACCGGAAAATATGCTGAAAACCAGATGTCTATAGATGCCAGTGCGATCGAAGGAACGACGGGGATTTCTTCCAGTGATTTATATCATTCTCAGATAGGAACGATGGTTCGTGTTGGAAAATATGTATTTGCGGTACATCAAACGAAAGGATTGTTGGTGATTGATCCAGAGAAAGATATAGTAGTGGAAACGATATTGAAACCAGAGGATGATAGTAATCATGGCTTGGGCTCTATCGTGCTTTCTAAAGATGGTAATTTATGGGCCAGCGTGACATTCGAGTTAACTGGTACCGGAGCGACAATGCCTTATATGTGGAAAGTGAATCCATATACGTTAACAACGCAAAAGGTAGATATACCAACAACGGATGGTATTGAGGAGATTCCCAACTCTTGGTATGCATGGACCGCCGATGGTTTCTGTGCCAGTACAAAAGAGAATAAGATCTATTGGAAAGGGCAAGGTTCTGGTAGCTGGTTCACGGGATATAAGATTTTCTGTTATGATATAGATAAGGATTCTTTTTATCAAGTGTTTGATTTTACAAAGCTAGACAAAGGAGATTGGCGTCTTTATGGTACGGGATTTCGTATTGATCCGGTAGATGATAATATGTATTGTTTCCTTTATCATGAATTTTTAAATCCGGAACATGAATTAGCGATAATTAAGACAGACGGAAGAGGAGATACGAACGGAACAATGGTAGGCCGCTATCCTTATGAGAAAGTGAATTATTGGTTCCCGGCTTTACCGGTGTTCCCGGATAACATGGCTCCGACAATCACAGACGGTTTACCTAGCGAAATTACATTTTCCGCTGAAAATACGAAGTATAGTAAATCAATGGATGAGATTATAGAAGATGGTGATAATATGATTTCAGCGGTTGTTACTACGATTGTGAATCCGAATCCGGAACTAATTAGTGCGGAGGTGATAAATAACACATTGACAATTGCACCGATTGTGGAGGAAGTTCAAGAAGCCAAGGAAATACAACTTAAATTGAGTTTTAATTCAAATGGAAAACTGGTAAATAAAGATGTACTGGTGAAATTAACAACTTCATCAACAGCTCCTTTTGAGTTTAAAGAAAAGGATATCACGCTGGATGGTAAAGGTAAATCCTTGGCTTTGACTATTAGTGGGTTAGCTGGGGAACAGGCTTGCTGGAGTTCTTCTCACCCTGAAATAATTAACGTGTCAGATGATGGAATAGTAACAAGTGTTGCTTATGGAACGGCAGAGATTCGTGCGACAAGTAAGACTCGTCCGGAAATGTCCGATGTTTGTATTGTAACAGTTAAACGTCCTGCAATGATATTACAGACTCCTACGGTTGAAATGTATGAGAATGAATCTAAAAGTTTGATCGCTTTGAGTAATGGCGTAGAGAGTGCTACGGAAGAAATAGAATGGATATCTTCTAACGAAAAGGTTGCTAAAGTAGGAGCGAGTACGATTCTTGGATCTCCCCATCCAATGATTTTTGCATATACGGAAGGAACCACTGAGCTTAGTGGCAAAATAAAATCGACAGTAACAGGGGAGGAATTATCTGTCACAAAATGTCTTGTAACCGTGAGGCCATTTGTGGCTGTGACTGAGATAAAATTGTTTGGTGAATCAGGTGAAGAACTTAAAGAGGGTACTCCTATTCAATTGGAGGTGAATAAACGTACCACATTAATTGCAAAATCTTATCCGGAAAATGCTACGGATAAAACAATTAAATGGAGTAGTTCTGATAAATCTTTATTTACGGTGGAAGATGGGGTTATTACTGTCTGTGGAGCTGGTACTGCTACTATTACCGCACAATCAGAAGATGGAAAAGTTTCTGCCTCATGTGAAGTCTCTTGTTCTTTTGAGGTAGAGAAGGTGGCATTCACGAATAGGGTTAATGGTTTTAAAAAAGCTGGTAATAGTTTAAAAATACCCATCTCATTTTATCCGGCTATCTCAAATACTCTTGAAATAAAAGCAGAAAATGTAAAAATTGAAAGTCAAGAAGGTACATTGAATTGGACTGTCAGATCTGTAAGTAATACAGAAATAGTATTACGAGCAACTCCTTCCAACGCTTACGGAAAGGCTATTCTTTCCGCAACTATAACAGATGTTGAAACAGGTCAGGCTTTTGGAGATCCAATTCAGTGTGAAGTTCTTGTATCTAAGTGGGCTACATCTTTGGCGCTTGAGGAAAATACTTGTTTCTTAAAGCAGGGTGAAAAATATCAGATTAAACCGACTGTTGATTATGGGTCACTTACAGAGGTAGAGCAGGCAGAAAAGGACATACTTTATTCTTCTGCGGACGAATCTATAGCAACAGTTGATGAATCTGGTTTGGTTACTGCTGTTGGCTCTGGAAAAACAATCGTAAAGGCTTATCTCTCTGATGGAAGTAATGGGTCTGCTTTTAAGGGAGAATGTGTCGTATATGTAGGTAGTCAGCCTGTTACAGAGGTGAAGTTTAAGCAAAAGGAATTTACCATTAAAGTGAATGAATCTTTGAATCTTTTAGATCAAGTTTCTGTTCTCCCTGAAAATGCGGATTTTAAATCTATAACATGGAAGGTTGCGTCTTCTGGTTTTAATATAAAAGATGGAATTGGTAGTAGTAATTTTATCGGTGTATATGAAATAACTGCGCAAAGTGAAGATGGTCAAGCTTCTGATAAATGTACAGTCCATGTGGATGGAGATGTTCCGCTAAAGGGCTTTTCTGTTGAACCTAAAGATTTGTCAATAGATATTTCTGTGTCGACATTTGACCGAGATGCTTTACTTAATATGTTGAAAATTAATTTTAATCCTACTAATGCATCTGTGTTGTTTGGGTCTGTACCTGCGATTCGTAGCATAGAATTCGAATCAAGCAATCCTGAGGTATTAGAACAAGAACTTCGTACTAAATATAATGTGAAAAAAGTGGGAACTTCTAAATTGACACTAACCTATGAGACTTATGGATATGAAGACGAGATGTTCGTTCATGTAACGGACAAAAGTAAAGGGGTTTTTGGTATTGTATTAGAGGCTTCTCAGAGAGTTGCCGCTATAGGAGAGTCGTTTAAACTAGCTTATACCCTTCTAAAAGATCCCGATTTTAAAGGAGAGATAGATGAATCCGTTACTTGGTCTAGTAGTAATGAGGCTTGTGCTTCGGTTGATCCGAAGACGGGTGAGATTCTGGCATTAGGAGATGGAGAAACCGTTATTCGTGTAAGTTCTGATACAGGTGGTTTTGTTGCGGCTTGTACACTTTCTGTAGGTAAAGGGATCGTGAAAGTAACGGGAGTCTCTTTGAATCAGGATCGCTTAGAGTTAACAGTCGGCCATGCGGTACAATTGGTGGCTGCTGTAACACCAAGTGACGCAAAAACAAAAACGGTGAATTGGTCAAGTGATAATCGATTTGTTGCGGATGTAGATAAAGATGGCAATGTGTTGGCAAGTAGTGAGGGTACGGCTACGATCACGGCGACTACGCTTGATGGAGGCTATACAGCTACTTGTAAAGTGATTGTTTCTGCGGAACCGGAAAAGCCGGGGGCAAATGTTACGGGTGTTAGCCTAAATGCGTCTTCTTTGTCTTTGAATAAAGGTGAGGAGGCTGTATTAGCTGCGGTGGTATCTCCATCCAGTGCGATTAATAAATCAGTAACTTGGAGTTCTTCGGATGCCACGGTAGCCACAGTAGCTAACGACGGTACGGTTAAGGCCGGTATCGCCGGTGTAGCTACAATTACGGTGACAACAGATGAAGGTGGTTATACCGCTACTTGTGAAGTAACGGTAATAGATCCGAATTTGGAAAACCCCGTGGTTGAAGTAAAAGATTCCACGGCTATATTAACATTCCCGAAAGTTCCGGAGGCTACTTTCTACGAGGTGTCTGTTTATAAGTACGTAAATGGGATACCTGTATTATTTGGTGTTTACACGGTTGATGCAGAGGGTAATATCCTTACTGGCTTGATGAGTGAGCTTCGTTCTGGGGAACAAGAAAAGATCAAGGTCTCTATTCCTGAATTAGATGGAAGTTCAGAATATATCGTAAAAGTTACAGCTATCAAGGAAGGTGATGGTAGGCAAAAGATATTAGGAACATTCTATAGTGAGCCATTCTCCACATCCGGTCCGGTGAGTAATGAGGCTATCGGTGTTGGTGAAGCGATGATTTATTACTATGAAGGTCAATTGCATTTGAATAATCTGGAAGGTTATTCTTGCTATATTTCCAATATGAATGGCGCTATATTGGATCTTTTTAAGATATCGGGAATTAACGAGTCTCATCCAATCCAATATTCAAGAGGTGCTTATATTATAGTAGTGGTAAAAGATAATGATCGGATGAGCAAGACGATCGTTGTTAAATAATAATGTATTAACAAATTAAACATTGATGAGCATGAAAAAGCTTTATCTTTTTCTCGCATTAATCTTAATGGCGGGAAGTATCAGCGCACAGCGTATGGTACAAGGTGTGTTACGTTCGGATTTACCGGCAGAAAAACAGAAAGCGGCTTTGATGTCCGCAAGGAGTAACCGTACTTTTTCTTTTGACAGTATTGATTTCTGGGTAGGTGATGGTGAAAACCGTGCGGCTATAGTTTTGACTTGGCATGACACGAATAAAACTGTACCAGATAATATGGTTTGGGGATATCGGTGGTCTGCTGATGTAGATACTATTTCTGGGTTGAGCCTATTTGAGGCAGTAATGAAAGCGGATCCTCGTTTGATCGGTTTAGTGCAATACACCGGTTGGATGGGATCAACGATTAATGGTATTGGATATAGCGAATTTAGGAGTGATGTAGAGGTGACCTTTGATTATGAGGGAGCAAGTGCTAAATTCAAATATCCTTATGATAAAGAGACTACAGAGGAAATGGCTGCTACCGCAATTTCGGAGGGTGAAGATGATGGCGTGATTTATCATCCTTTTGATGCAAATATTTCAGGTGGTCCATATTATGATTATGACTATTGGACAGCTTCAACAGCATCAAATGTTCATTGGTTCGCTGGTTGGTATTCTGGTTATTGGAGTTATTTCGTTCGTGATTCCTATACTCAAGATTTCTCTTATTCCGGATACGGGGCATCAAGCCGAAAAGTCCAGAATGGTACTTGGGATGCTTGGAGCTGGAATAGTTTTATGGGAACGACATCGGGAACAGAACCGGGTGATAATTTAGTAGCGGCAACTCCTATCATTTGGCTTAATAAGAAAGCCATATCCTTAAGTGGAAACGGAACGGAACAATTAACAGCATCTGTACAATCTACTTATGCTTCTTTGACTGGTGCGGTATGGTCTTCTAAGAATACTGCTGTTGCGACAGTTGACCAAACGGGTAAAGTTACGGCTGTAGCTCCGGGTACAACTGAAATCAAATTAATTACAGCTAATGGTCAATATAACACGTACTGTAAAGTAACCGTAACCGGTACAGCCACGAAATCAGCGGTTGCAGCCGCAAACATCTCTTATTCCGACAATACCTTGCATGTAAAAGATCTAGCCGGTTATACCGGTTACATCACGAACACCGCAGGTTCTGTAGTATCTACTTATGCGATCACCTCTTCTGATGATGTGAAAACAGTAAACTTGAATAAAGGTGTTTATGGCTTTACAGCGGTAAAAGGTACAAAGAAAGTCTCTGTTAAGTTTGTTGTGAAGTAAATCATCTCTTGATTTCGCTAGAGTGCTCTCTCTTGCTCTTGAGAGTACTCTAGTGTTACAGATTCTGTGAAAGATGTATGATCTTACGGCGATAAGATTATACATCTTACAACGGTAAGATCATATATCTTTTATCGAACTACAAGCTAGCTTTTGGATTAATTTGCGTTCCTTGCGACGATCCCGGAGTATATCACCATAATACCATGCCATTGTTTTTTCATTGAAAGCTTCACGTGTAGCTGTACTGTGTTCCCTGTATTTTTCATTGTACTTTGTAACCAACTGATATGATAACATCCAGATTGTAGTAATCAAAAATAATGTATGTGGTTGCTGATTTTTTTATTTCTTTACAAGAAAATTTTCTTTTCACATGATCGAATATAAAAGCTACGATTATACACGGATGATCCCTGTGGATGAGTATATCTTGAATTATCGGGATGAGCGGCGTTTCATGGCCTATTGCCGGGAATGTCGTAGGTATGGAAACTGTTGGAGTTGTCCGCCTTTTCATGATTCGGAGGACTATTTATCCGGTTTTCGGAATTTATTGATCGTTTGTACGCAGATTATCCCTTTGACATTGGAAGTTCCGGATGCGGTGGAAGCGGGACAAGAGTTGATACATAAGGAAAGGAGCCGGTTGGATAAACGTCTTCTTGCGTTGGAGGAGGAATATAATGGACGGGCGTTTTATGCCGGTAGTTGTATCCTTTGTCCTTGGGAAGAGTGTACACGCAGGTCTGGAAAGGCTTGCCGCTATCCTTTGCGGATTCGTCGTTCCCTTGAAGCCTGTGGATTCGATCTGGGACGTACTACCTCGGAATTGTTCGGTATCGAGATGAAGTGGTCCGAGAACCGGAATTTACCGGAATATTTACTTTTGGTTAGCGGATTTTTATACGATGGGGAAGAACCGTTATGCCGAAAGCTAAGTGGGGAAGATGCTTAAAGACGGTTATAAGGTCGCGTTCTATTACCGATCTACTGTTCGGGAAACAGGAGCCTTTATCGGCTGTTGAAGTGAATAACTAGCGACTTGTCAAATGAATAACTAGCGGCTATACCTAACCGCTAACTAACGGCTTAAGTAGTGAATAACTGATCACTTGAACAGCCTTTTATCGAGGATTTGTAGTAATGGTTAAATGATTGATTATTAGCAATATTATTAGCGTTTCTATAGAATAGGTAAAATTCGGTTTGGTGAAGCTTGCTTCATCGGCCAAGTAAGTTAACTTACTTTGGTGTTTTAATTAACTTACTTGACCGATGAAGTTAACTTACTTTTCGGTTTCACTTTCACTTTTATCATGTTGGAGACTGGGCTGATTCTTTTTTTAGATCTTTAATCTGTTGTGGAGAAATGGCCAGTTTTAAGGCGATTTGCTGTTCGTCTAGCCCGGCTTGCTCTAATATCTGTATCATATTTCGGATGATTTGGTCTTTCTGTTCGATCTGTTGGTCTTTCTGCATAAGCAATGTGTCGCGGGCTTCGATCTCGGAAAGGATCTCGTCTTCTACTTCCATAGAACGACGGATATCGGGGGCGACACCCGCTTTGAGTAGACGTGTCAAAATGGGAAGATCCTCGGCGTGAAACAAGCTCTCGTCGATCTCAAGGAGATGGTCGTCTTCTACCGTCCTGTGATTTTGATCGAAAATATTCAGCAAACGCTCTAAGCGATTACGAGTCCTTTTCTGCAGGTAGGGTATCTGTACGATGATGCTATCGTGCGTCAGGCTCTCGATGAACTTGTCTTTTCCCTCTATAACATTGTCCTCGTAGTCCAGATAGCGGCGGCGTACGTAGATTACGGGCTCTTTCAATTCTCCCAAGATATGCCCCAGTATGTAGATGGATATGATCGGTAAGCCGTATTGTGAGTTTGGCTCTTTGCGTATATTGTCCTTATTGAGGTAGTGGGTGCCTAGGTACTGGCGGAAACGGAGCGTCTCGGTCGGTAACCATGTCTTTTGCAATTCGATGAGGACCAGATGCTCGTCTCCGTTTTCTTCCCTGATCTTGGCGGAGAAGTCCATACGGAACATGGAGATGGCCGAACGTTGTGTATTGGTGTACTCATGCTGGCGCACTTGTAGCTCCACGATCTCTTTCTTAAGCAGCGCCGAGAGCAAGATATTGGCAACCTTCTCGTCTTCCATCATATATTTGAAAACGGAGTCGTAAATGGGATTTGCTATTAATGTCATACGTATTCGGTTTTAGATATTAGCCAAAGATAGTCGTTTTCTTCCGAAAACGACCCGACTTTCTGATAATAAAAATGAATACCCTACGATTATTCCCTTGACTTGGGATGTTTTACCATTCAATAAACTTCCCCCTTTGCCTGCGTTTCTCCAGTTCTTCTTGTAGATGGCGGTGGCGATCTTTGGCGATGTAGCGGCGGGCGAAAATATTCGGGACGGCTACACCTAAAGAGATACATAGGATGATAAGGGCAGAGTTGATGCCATTGGAGAATGCGTTTGTGACCTCTCCGATTACTCCATGCAGATTGATGAATGCTAATAGAGAACGATACATCAAGACTCCCGGAATCATGGGGATAACGGATGGGATGGTCAGCACATGATTGGGTACGTGGCACCAATGGACGGCTTTGACGGCAAGTAAGCTGACTACGAAGCTTCCCATGAACGAGCCGATTACGGGACCATATCCCAACTCGAAGTTTACGAAGTTACGGGTACATACGGCAATGATACCTCCTACGGCCACTACCCATAATAGTCGACGTTGGATGTTGAATATCATGGAGAAACCCATGGCTGAAATTGCCGCCGCTATCGCGTATATGTAGTACGGATCATGTGGAACCATACTCAATTCACTGAACTTATGATCGATCTCGACATCGTTCATGACAAGTACTCGCATGGCGAACGCGATACCGAAAGTCATGGCGGCTACCATCATGACCGTATTGGAGGCTCGGGTGATGCCGACCAGCAAATGATTGTCCAGCATATCATCCACGAAGTTGATCAAGGGAACACCCGGTACGATAAACAAGGCACAGGCTAATAATGGATGATAAGGCGTGTCGGATAGCCCGGAGAAGGAGGACGCATACGCTAAACAGGTGGATACGAAAGCCGCCGCCGCGATACTCATATATACGTTAAGTCCGGCCTCTATACAGCGGGCTCGTACCCTAAAACCTAGGAAAGCGCAAATAGAGGCGAATAGGAATGCCATCCAGTCGCAGCCGAATAACTTACAGAATCCTCCGCATGCGAATCCCGCTCCGATGGCTACGATATAAGGGGTATAATTCCGGGGTTGGTGAACGATCTTCTCCAGTTCTTCCTCATATTTATCCAAGGAATAATCTTGCTCGATCGCCCGCCATGAAAGCTTGCTTACTTGTGAGATTGTCGTCATATTGATTCCGTGCTTCTCGCATTTCTGGAATTTAGAGAAGGAGTTTCGCTCATCGCTTACGTTCACCATGATCATGGTCCATCGGATATCGATATGCAACTTCTCCTCGGGGATACCCATAAAGGCGGCAACTCGTTTCATGTTTCGCTCGATACGATTCGTGTCGGCGGCACTTTCCATCAACAATTTTCCCGTACGGAGCAAAAGATCCAATTTGCGCCGTAACAACAATACTTCCTTGTCTGTCATCATTTCTTTTAATTCTTATGTTGTACTCTATATCCTAGCCCACGAGGATATGAATCTTAAATGAATGGCAGGTCTTCTGACTAGCTCCCATCCTAATGCCTTCCCGACTACCTTGAGCCAGTGGCGAAAGTAGTATTAGAATGTTAAAGGAGTTTCACAGCAGCGGGACTGTTCCGGATTCTCACCGGATTCCCTTTTAATCCGTATGCCCGAATAGGCATTACGAAACCAATTCGGGCACAAAGGTAAGGAAATTTTTTATTTCTTAATCATCCTTACGGTCTCTGTCTTTTCTCCAGTGATCACACGGACAAAATAGAGTCCTTGGGGTAAATGACTTACGTCAATGGATTCACCCGGTTGGATCGCTGTTTTTTGGACTCTGGTGCTGTTTGTCGTGTAGATCTCTACGGTAGCGGCTGTGTCGATACTGATTTGTATGGTATTTACTGCCGGATTGGGGTAGAGATGAAGCGTCGGACGTGTGAGTTCTTCTACGCTTGTCGAGGGATTACCCGTGGTAACAAGAAGGTCTTTCGTGACGATTTTACCGTTGGAATTGAAGCGGATCGTTACCGTGGAACTATGATCCTCCGGAGTCGTAGCGGTCGAGCTGACAATTAATGAATCGTTACGAACAATCGCGTTGATAGGCGAGGAGGGCGTAACGGAGGAGATCGATTTCACGATGGCGGCATCCATATTGTCCGCATCACTAACCATATTACCGAGAGCGAGTTTATAAACAGGCTTGTCTTCCGTCAGACGTATGGAGGAAGGGAAGCTGGAAGAAACGACAGGCGCCGCATTATCCGGAAATACCGGAAGAGCCGGGAACCAGTAGTTTACGATCATGGGGTATTCTTGTACTACCTCGCCTTTATTGTTGATACGGGCCAACATATGTGTCGGATCTTGGAACTCATGATACAGGAAGGTGTATAGCTCATCCGTCTGAGGGTCTAGGCGGAATCCCGTTCCATATAAGCGCCAATTTCCCGTTTCTAACCGGGTAAGGTCGATTAACTGGAAGAATTGCTTCTTGTCAATATCATATCCGCAAATTTGATACCCTGTGAACCAACTGCCCTCTTTCGGTTGTCCGTTCCAATAAATCTTATTCTCTTTGGCGCTGGCGCAGAAACCGTCGGCAGTCCACGCGTACCAAGAGTTCGGAACGACACCGATGGTCTCGCTTAGCGGGATCTTTACCGTGTCTACCTTAAAGGTATAGGGATTCAGGTTGAGCATATATTCCAAGGCGGAACCATCCCCGGCCGTATTCTGGGTCATGCTGATCCAAAGCGTACCATCCTTGGACTGAACGATAGAGCCGAAGCCTCGTTGAATCTCCTTCTCTTGCCCTTTTACGGTCTCTTTCTCGATCGGGGCGGCGATGGTGCGGATAATTTTATCGGTTTTCGGGTCTATTATCAATAAACCATATTGCTGATGGACGGCAAAAACAAGGTCGTTAGCACGTACCATGGTTCCGATCTGGGCATAATACAATTCACCGTATCCATCGGCGTTCGGATTTCCGGAACCTTCTATTTGTTTGCCGATCGTCATCTTGTCGCTGTCGTAGATCCAGATACCGTTGCTGGTTCCTATATAGCCTTTGTGCTCGTCTACCGGAAGATAAGAGCGGCCATCGGCTATGGATTTACCCTCGGCGTTTTGGGCGATATATTTGAACTCCTTGATCACCTTCATGGTCTTGGCATCGCATACGGCAAACCGGCTTCCGGTGACTTTTGCCCCGGGATCGCGCTCTTGCTTAGAGACAAGGTAGAATTTATCGCCATAGATGGTACCGAATTGCGTGGTACATCCCAACTCATGACCCGGATTCTCGGTCTGGAAGACACGATAGTGCCATTCTCCATCTTGAGTAAGGAAATTGACGGTACTGTTCTGATGACCGTACCAGTCCTCGTTTACGATAAATGTACCCTGACTGTAATCCATATCCGTAGAACGCAGGATGGATGATTGTGACGGTACATCCCTCATTTGGGCCGGATCTATGCCGGCGGCCATCCATGAGGTGTTGCCTTGGGCCATTAGGCCGCTCGTGGCGAACGTACAGAGAAATAAGGTAATCGTCTTTTTCATAAGCCTTTTATTTTTAGGATTGCTTGATCATATTGTAATTTCATTTGCTCGCTTACCGGATCTGGAACGATGATGGAGGGGGTGGCGATGTGTAAATCCTGCGCACGGATGATCTCTGTCGAGGTTTCCCCGATCCAACCGCAATATTGGTTTACCGCCGTGTACACCTTGATAAAATCAATACCGGGTAATTCTACTTTATTACCTTCCGCATCCACGGCCCATTCGATATCGAAGCTATTTAGATCTTGATAATCGTTCGGGTGGTTATCTACATATCCCCATGGATAGGAGTAGAGCACGTAGTATTTGCCTGTACCGCTTTCGTCCGTGGCGTTATCCCTCAATCGGGTTCCGGTAAAAGTCAGGGTGTTCTCCTCGATCCACTCCGGATAATAGCTCTGCGTGTGGTACACGTTTTTTGGCAGATAGCCGGTATTGCCTTGGTTATCCTTCCACGACAGATAGGTGGCATCACTCCATTGCTGGCTCATGTTCGGCTCGGGAATCTTGTCGGGATCCGGGCGATCATAGGTAATACGATAATTCTTGATGGTTTCCGGTTTATAGTACTCGCTACCGGCCAGCTCGTACCATTCGTCGTCCGGTAAGCCGTTCTGGTTCGTGTCGAAAGAGACCATGACAATGCCGGGCTCGCAACTGCCTCCCTTTTTCTCTTGATACTCCGGTAGGTCGGAATAGAAAGAGTTCCCGAGGATCATAAAGTCCTTTTTCCCTTTGACGTTGATGACCGTATGATCGAAACCGAAGATAACATATCCTCCGTATCCTCCGAGGGAGATCATCACGTCATTCGTGCCGGAGATATTCTCCTCTACCTTTTTCAGGATGGTTTCTTTCGTATCGCCTTCCTCGTATTCGGGCATCGTATTGACGAACTGACCCGGTGCGGGGCAAAAGTCGTATACCTTGGATAAATAAGGGCTATATTCTATTTCCTCCTGCATCACCTCGAAACGAAAGTTGTGTTTATAGGGGGTCTCCTCATCAATGATCTCGAAGGTCATCTGATAGGTGCCCGTATCTTTCGCGAGGAAGATATAAGAACGTTCGGTAGATACGAGAGAGTCCGTCCCGTTCCGGTGCAGTGTCCACCGATACTCGTCGCCGGTAAAGGCCGGATTGAGCAGGTAGGTTTTCATACGGGGCAGATAATATACGTCATCGATACCCAAGCTAACCATCTGTATCTTGTCTTGGGTACAGGATAGAAATGCTAGGAAACCTGAAATGAATAGATATAAAACTTGTCTCATAACGTTGTTCTATTTATAAAGGAAAACCATATGGGCAGGGATATCCCCGGTGCGTACGCCCCATTTCCGTATCCCGTTCTTATCGTAGCAATAGAGGGTTCCGCTGGATACGTAATTCTTGGCGTCGGTGACGAAGATATCTTTCGTATAGGGATGGACCATGATCCCGTAAGGAATACGGATGTCTTTCTCGCTACCGTCGGTGATAAAGTTCGTGCTGATCACCTCTTTCGTACGGACATCTATGATTCCGTACGAGATGGTGTTGCTCTGCGTATTCACGTTCCATTCCGTACTGTAATAGAAGAGGGAATCTCCGCTGATGCAAAGGTTGGAGCAAGGGATATTCAGGGTATCGGTAACCACCATCTCATTATACCCTTTTCGCTTTTCCAGTACATACAGATTGGAATGTACCGTATCGTAATCTCCCCGGGAAGTTACCCATAATTTACCGTATTTATCCGCACGGATACGATGCAGATTGATCCCTACCGGAATCTTTTGGACTTGTTTGAAACGGTTTAGTTCGATGACGGAAACCGTATTGTCGTACTCAGGGGCACGATAGCCTCCGGAATTCGCTACGTAGATATATTCACCCAAAATCTCTAATTCATCCGGCTGGTAGCCGACGATGACTTTAGCGTCTACTTTCAGGCTGGTCGTGTCTACCCGATATACGGCTCCTTGTGGAGCATTCGGGTCGATTTGCACGGGACCGACATAAGAGGTTACATAGGCGTTTCCCCGGTAAAAACGGATGTACCGGCAGTTAGGAATGTCTATTTGCGTGATCCGCTCACAAGTCCGGGCGTCTAATACTTCTACTTTATGGGAACAATTGACTACGACATATAGCTTACTTCCGTAAATCTGGATATCATTGCCTACATCGCCCAACTCCTTGACCACGTTTGGGTTCCGTTCCGAGTAGAGGTTACGGATATAATAACCGTTCACGTAATCCAGATAATCCAGCGTACATTTATTGCTTCCCATATTCCCCTCGTTTACTAAATACATCCCTTGAGGATTCGCCTCGGGGTGGATACCGTCGGAGACCAGCTCGTATTCCGATGGAACTACGATCTCGATCTTACGGCAGGATGAAAAAGCGCAACCGATCAAGATACCTATTATATATAATGTATGTCTTTTCATATCTCGATCGTTAAAGACACTTTGTAATTTCGTTTCGGCATCGGATAATTCAGGATCACGTCGTAGTCTTGGCTTAACAGGTTGTTTACCTCTACGGCGGCCTTGATAAGTCCGAATTTGAGTTTCAAATCTTTCGACAAGGAGATATCGCTGGTGTACCACGGTTGCGTATAATTGTATTTAATATTCTCCTGCTGGTTATACCGCTCTCCCACATAGATGAAACTGTAATTGAGGTTCCATCCCTTGAAAGAGGCCTGTGCGATGGCGGAGCCGCTATGCCAAGGGATATAAGGGATTTGATCTCCGTAATAGGTATCCGAGGGATCCGTGAAGTCTTGGGCCTTTTGATAGGTGTATTGTACGCGTAACGTGATGAACAAATCTTTTACCGGATTAACGGTGGTTTCCGTACTGACATCTATACCTTTGATTTCTACCTTACCCAAATTCAGCATCGTCCAACGGAACTGCTGGCCTTTGGGGTAAGCGATGATCTTGTCTTTCACCTTGTTGTAATAACCATCCGCCTGTATCTTGAAGCGATAGAAAAGATGGTTCTCCCGTGTTTTCGTGTAAGCGAAGCCGGCATCATATTGGGTTACGTATTCCGGGTTTAATTTGGAGTTTCCCATATCGGCGTAATACAAATCGTTGAAGGTGGGCATGCGGAAGATCCGTTTATAGAAAGCGCGTACATTAAAGTCTTGTTTCTCGAACGGCTTATAGGAGGCGAACACGGCGGGTGTGAGGATTTGCCGGGCTTCCGGTGCGGGGCCTTCTTCTACACGGTCGTTGATAAAAGTCGCCAGTCCGCTGGCCTGTAATTTTACTTTTCCTAACCGGAGCGCCGTAGCGACCGAAAGGAGGTTGGTGAAGCGTTCCGGGTAAACGAATCCATACATATCGGCGTTCATCTTGTTCCATTGCAAGTCGTAAGAAGCGGATACGTCCCAGTTCGAGAGGATGGAGTAGACATTTGCGGAAGATAGGTAAATCTCCCGTTGCTTATACAGGTTATCTACATGAATCAGCTTGTCGTCGTTGTTCACATAATGCGTACGGTAGAAAGCGTATTTCGTGTTGACTTGTGTCTTGAATTTAGGATTGATCTCTTTGATATAGGAGCCTTGCATGAAAGAGTTCGTATCCCATACCCGTTCGCCGCGTCGCCATACGTTGTTTACGATAGCCCCCGGGATACCTCGTTCGGAATTGTAATTGTAGAACTTAAGATTCCAAGTGCCATCGCTCATCTTGCCATACAATCCAGCCTCTAGGCGGGTGGCGTTGATATCCCCGTTTTCCCGGACGGCGGTCGTATCGTAGGCGATCTCTCCGGCAGGGTTGATACGGCGGTAACGGAATTTGTATTTACCGCTTCCGCTTAACCATTCGGCGCTGAAAGAGGCGGCTACGTTTTCCGATATCTTATATTCGAACAAGGCCGAAGGATTTATTACGTCGAAGGAGCCGACTTTCATCGTGGCACGGATATTCGTTGTCTTTCCATCCTCAAAGCGAGGACGGCGGGAGCGCAGATAAAGCGTACCTGCCGCGCCGAAATCTTTAGCGGATTGGAAGATATCGCTCTTCTGGCCATTGTATAAAGAAATCTCCTCGATATTGTCCAAGGAATACATTCCGAGGTCTACTTGTCCGTTTTGCGCGTTGCTTAATTCGATACCGTCGTAGAAAACACCCATATGGTTCGTTCCCATGCTTCGGATGTTTACGGTCTTGATACCTCCTACGCCCCCATAGTCTTTCAATTGGACGCCCGAGAAGTAGCGTAAAGCATCCGCTACCGTGTGACTGTTCAAATTCTGTAATTCTTTCCCCGATAGCTTTTGGGAAGGAATTACCTCTTTAAAGCTAAAACTCCGGGCCGTGACCGTAACTTCGTCCAAATGCTGGATAGAGTCGAGTTTGCTTTGTCCGTGGGACATACCTATCGCCAGCATAGATAATACGCAAGCAAGGTACCCCTTTCTAGCAAAGGATAACACCATTATTTAAAACCTGTTTAGAAAATGATTCGTACCAAGCCGCTCTGTCCTCGCGAACGACTTCTCCCTAACTGGCAGGTCTTCTGACTGACTCCCATCCCGAAAGCCTTCCCGATATATATCCTTATATACCAGTGGCGAAAGTGTTTCCGGAATGTTTGAAATAGAGCTTCACAGCAACGGGACTGTTCAGGAATTACACCTGATTCCCTTTTAATCCGTAACCCCGGTTGGGCGAAACGGAACCAATTCGGGGCAAAGATATGAAATCTTGTTAATATCCGGGCTATAGTTGGAGAAATTATAGATTTCGGCGAATGTTTGGATGAGGTGGGAAATTAAGGATTGATACGTGGATAAGGGCACGCACGAAGGGGATATGGGAGGCAGAGCCTGCGATTCCCTGATAAAATTTAAATAACGATATCCGATAATAGTTAATGTCTCATCTTGAAGCAATCCCCATCGATTTTGATCGATTAGATGAATAATAGCTGCTGTTTGGGCGGTTAAGAGATTGTTCGATAATAAATTTTCTATGAAGTAGACTGTTTGTTCGGATGTACGGGTAGAATGAGGGTAGAGCTGATAATACCGTTCTATGATAGCCGATGCCGTAATACCATACCTTTTATTTTGCCATTCAATAGAGGCTTGTCTTTGCTTGTTCATCCCGGATTGTTTATCCAAAGCCTCCTTGACAGCTTGTTTGACGCTTTTACCTATTAGTTCTCCTAAAATGCAATGCTTACCGGCATTGAATAGGATCTGCTTTGAGCAAGGTTCCGCTACGGCGATGATTCCGTCTGTACCGGAACCGGTCGCTAAATCTTCCGAATACATACTGTTGGCCATTAATTCTTGTAAAGCGGCGGTTTTAGCTTCGGTTGCCGTGATGATTGCCCGGGTTAAAGTTCCGGGATCCAAACATGCGTTTATGAATAGAAAAATATTGATTGTACCGGGAGTTGGGAGTAATTGTTGATTCGTAAACTCATCATAACCGGCTGGATCTCCCGCCCGTCCGCCGTTATGGTCAATGCCTGCGGTAGCGATAGTTGTAACCTTCAATGCTTGATGGCAAAAGGTTACAACCGAACGATTTTCCATACGTGCCGCTGTGCTTAATCCCGTGGTTCTATCAACAGGAAGCCCCAGCTCTTTCGCTAGGGCTTGATAATGTTCTATTAGATTGTTTCCTCTTTCTAATGTTTTGTTTTGCCGGATTTCCGATTCGCAGCTATGATTGAACAGATATTCCAGATCTTCCCGATACCCTCCGTTTGCGTTTGACGTGCTTACCACCGAACGCTTTCCTTCAAAGTGTATGACCAACGAGTCTTGGTACAGGTAGACCGTATCAGACGTACAGGTTTTAAACAAGAAGTCCATATCTTTCATTTTTTCATTAAACGAAAGGATTGTATTTATATTTTACGACTTCCTTTTTATTTAAAGAGGCTTGTACGTCGATCAGCCGCTGGTTGCTGCTTCCCCGGAATAAAAGGCTCTCATCCCGAAGGGTTTGTTTGTAGCGGCCATCTACCAATACGTCAATATAGGATAATAAGGCGGCTTGCGCCGGGTTCTTTATCAAGTCCTCGAATTTATATCCCGTGTAGCACCAGATCGTCTTCTGGCTTTTTTCCTTGATCGCCTTGGCTACCTCGGTGAAGCCTTCCGGCTGGAACATCGGGTCTCCACCGCTGAAGGTGACGTTGGCGAACTCGTCGGCCAGCACTTTCTCCACGATCTCTTCCGTTCTTACTTTCTTCCCTTTATTGATATCCCATGATTCGGGGTTATGGCAACCCGGGCATTTATTGGGGCAACCCGCAGCGTAGATGGCAGTCCGGAATCCCGGACCGTCTACGGTGGTATCTTCGATGATATCTATGATGGACAACATGGTAATTAAAAATTGACAATTGACAATTAGTTGTGGGTGATGCGGTCGTTCAGCTCGGATAGCTTGGCGTTGTTCCAACGGTCAGTGGTTCCTACCAGATAACCGGTGATACGTTGCAGCTTATCCAGATGTTTGCTGCCGCATTTCGGGCAGGCTTCCAGATTCGGGGTGGAGTTCTCGTAGCCACAATCCAGGCAACGGTTACGATTATGGTTTACGGAACCGTATCCGATATTGTATTTATCCATCATATCCACGACACGCATGATCGCTTCGGGGTTATGGGTAGCGTCGCCGTCCATCTCTACGTAGAAGATATGGCCGCCACGAGTCAAATCATGATAAGGAGCTTCCACTTCGGCTTTATGACGGGCGCTACACTTATAATATACGGGGACGTGGTTGGAGTTCGTATAATAATCCCGATCCGTGATGCCCGGAAGCGATCCGAACTGCTTACGATCTTTTCCCGTGAACTTGCCGGACAAGCCTTCTGCCGGAGTTGCCAATACGCTATAATTGTGTTGGTATTGCTCAGAGAATTGGTTGGCACGATCCCGGATATACGTAACGATCCTTATGCCTAAGGCTTGCGAATCCTCATCTTCGCCATGATGCTTACCAGTAAGGGCCACCAAACATTCGGCCAGTCCGATAAAGCCGATACCCAAGGTGCCTTGGTTGATAACGGAGGCAATCGAATCGTTAGGCTTCAATTTTTCCGAGCCTAACCACAAGGAAGACATCAACAACGGGAATTGCTTTGCGTAAGCGGTTTTCTGGAACTCCATACGCTCATGCAACTGGCGAGCCGTAAGTTCCAACATATGATCCAGCTTGGCGAAAAATAGGGCGATACGTTCCTCCTTGTTCTCCACTTGCATGCACTCGATAGCCAATCGTACGATATTGATCGTCGAGAAAGAGAGATTACCTCGTCCGATAGAAGTCTTCGGTCCGAAACGATTCTCGAATACACGGGTACGGCATCCCATGGTCGCTACCTCGTGGATATAGCGCTCGGGATCGTCCGCTTTCCAATCCTCGCTTTGGTTGAAGGTTGCGTCGAGATTCAAGAAGTTCGGGAAGAAACGACGGGCGGTGACCTTGCAGGCCAATTGGTAAAGATCGTAATTGCGGTCTTCCGGCAGATAGCTTACGCCTCGTTTCTTTTTCCATATCTGGATCGGGAAGATAGCGGTTTCGCCGTTACCTACGCCTCTGTAAGTACTTTTTAATAACTCCCGGATGATGCAACGACCTTCCGCCGAGGTATCGGTTCCATAATTGATGGAGCTGAATACCACTTGGTTGCCTCCACGGGAATGGATTGTGTTCATATTATGGATAAAAGCCTCCATCGATTGGTGTACACGGCTTACCGTGCGGTTGATGGCATGTTGTATGACGCGTCTATCACCGCTTAATCCATCCAAGGTCTGTGTCAGGTAATCGTCGATAGGCTTATTATATAAGTGGGAGAAATCCTGCCCGTATAAATCCTCCAAGGTCTTTACTTCCTCGATAAAGCTATTACGTACGTAAGGCGCTAGGTAGAAGTCGAACGCCGGTATCGCCTGTCCGCCATGCATCTCGTTTTGGGCGGTCTCTAGAGAGATACAGCCAAGGATACTAGCGGTTTCGATTCGTTTAGCCGGACGTGATTCGCCATGACCGGCGGAGAACCCGTATTTCAGGATACGATCCAACGGGTGTTGTACGCAGGTCAAGCTTTTAGTCGGATAATAATCTTTATCATGAATATGGAGATAGTTGTTTGATACGGCTTCCTTGACCTCCTCGCTCAATAAATAGTCATCGACAAACGGCTTGGTGGTCTCGCTGGAGAATTTCATCATCATGCCGGCGGGTGTATCGGCGTTCATGTTCGCGTTCTCACGGGTGATGTCGTTGGATTTGATATTGATAATCTCCAAGAACATATCCCGTGTTTTCGCCTTGCGGGCTACGCTTCGCTGATTCCGGTAAGCGATATATTTCTGCGCTACATCTTTCCGGCTACTGGCCATCAATTCCAGTTCCACGGCATCTTGAATAGCCTCTACGGTCATTTGAGGTTCTCCCTTGAATGAGATATGGTCTGTGATCTGACGAATCAGTTGCATATCTTCTCCCTTGTCTGTATGCAACATGGCTTTACGGATAGCGGTTACTATCTTCTCCTCGTTGAAGCCAACGATACGCCCGTCTCGTTTAACAACTGTCTGTATCATGATGTCGATTGATTTGTGATTGATTATGCGTGCAAAGGTATCTTATTACTCCATATGATTTTCTTTTTGGAAAACTTTTTGTGGATTAAATTTTGTTAATCATTTGTTTTTGAATTGGTTGAAAAATTATTTGGAAAACTTTGAGTCTTTATTGTTGATTTTTGTTGCTGTTTTTGGTAGTCTGATACGCTATAGCCTTCTCGCTGTGAAGATATTAAGGAACATAGAATAAGATATGTTTTTATTTATATAAAATAATTCATACTTTTGCCCCCGCTTTGGTGATGGCAGATAAATCATTCGGTTTTGTCATAAAGAGGGAATCCGGTGTGAATCCGGAGCAGTGCCCGCTACTGTAAGCCTTTGTAAAGTAGAAAACATTTCTCATACCACTGTCTGTGAAAGGCGGGAAGGTCGTTTTCTACGAGGTAAGTCAGGAAACCTGCCAAGCGTTTTTTATTGCTGTTTTTCTCGGGGTCAGGAAAGCGGAAATATACATAATAACAAATCGTTTATGAAAAGAAAGTGTTTGTGCGCGGCTTTAGCTGTAAGTTGTGCGATAAACGTATCATTTGCGCAGGTACGTTTACAGGGTAAGGTCGTGGATGAAAGTAATGAACCAATCCCGGGCGCGAATATCCGCGTGTCGGAATCCTTGAATGGTACAACCACGGATGCCGGCGGAAAATTTGAGCTGAACCTTCCCGATGGTAATCATCGTATTCGTGTGACTTACCTTGGCTATGAGCAGGGCGTGTATCAAACGGATCACTCGGAAAAAGATGTCGTTATTAAGCTGAAAGAAAAGTATGTGAATATCGATCAAGTGGTGGTAACCGGTACCGGTTCGCATCGCCGCATGAGTAATTCACCTATTCCGGTGAAAGTGCTTACCGGAAAAGACTTGAAAGAGGCGAGCGTAACCAATTTCCAAGATGCGATGACCAAGCTGAATCCGAGTATCGTATTTATGGAAAACGGACAGGGGGTTACGATGAATATGAACGGATTGACGGAGAAATACGTGGTTATCTTGGAAAACGGTAAGCGTTTGGCCGGCGATGATACCTATTCCCGTATCGATATGTCTAACGTAAAGCGGGTAGAGATCTTGAACGGGGCCGCTTCCGCTTTGTATGGTAGCGACGCGATCGCCGGTGTTATCAATATCATCACGGATGATTCCCGTAATAAGGTGAACGTGACGAGTAATAGTCGTTATGGTAGCAAGAACCAATTCTTGCAGTCGGTCAATGCGGACGTGAATGTCGGGAAGTTCGGTTCGTATACTTCTTATCAATATCAACGGGCCGATGGTTGGCAATTAAATCCCTATACGGAGAGTAAAGGCGAGTTGGTTCCTACCAATAAGCAAGCTTCCGAAGGGTTCCACCGAAACGTGATCAACCAACGTTTCACGTACGACGCTACGGATCGTTTGTCTTTTTATGTGCGTGGAACTTTCTTCGGACGTTCCAGCGATCGTCCGATGCCGATGGATAAAGTGAATACGACCAACTATGATATGAGAAAAGAGACGTTCACTTATGGGGCGGGCGCTCAGTACATGATTAATAAGAACTCTTATTTGAACGCTGATTATCTGTCGGACAATCATAGTACGTATAAGGATTTCTTTGATGGAAAGAAAAGCGGAGAGAGCGATATGACGAAACGAATTCATTACCATAACTTGAATGTCAAGGGAATCTTTCGTTTGGG
>UMHG01001874.1_pt1 | contig 23573 bp, 23 predicted proteins | sample 1965471 | NCBI WGS metagenome assembly UMHG01 (sample SAMEA4836092, study PRJEB28245) | human gut metagenome | biome: gut microbiome; material: fecal sample | place: Denmark | collected 2008
GGACTGGCTCGACGGCAGCTACACCGAGGTCTACCCCAACATCACCCGCGATAAGGAGGGCATGCAGAAGCTCTTCAAGCGCTTTTCTTTCCCCGGCGGTATCCCGAGCCATGTTGCGCCCGAGACCCCCGGCTCCATTCACGAGGGCGGCGAGCTGGGCTACTCCCTCGCCCACGCCTTCGGCGCGGTGGCGGACAATCCCGATCTGATCGCCGCCTGCGTGGTCGGCGACGGCGAGGCGGAGACAGGACCGCTTGCGACCTCGTGGCACGGAAACAAGTTCATGAACCCCATCACCGACGGCGCGGTGTTGCCGATTTTGCACCTCAACGGCTTCAAGATCGCCAACCCCACCATCTTCTCCCGCATGAGCCACGGGGAGGTCGAGAGCTTCTTCCGCGGCTGCGGCTGGGAGCCGCGCTTCGTCGAGGGCGATGAGCCCATGGCAATGCACCAGCAGATGGCTGCGGCGCTCGACTGGGCGATCCGCGAGATCAGGCGCATCCAGCGCACCGCGCGCAAGAGCGGCGAGGCGAAGCGCCCGCGCTGGCCGATGCTCGTGCTGCGTACCCCCAAGGGCTGGACGGGGCCGAAGGAGGTCGACGGACTGCCCGTCGAGGGCTGCTGGCGCGCCCATCAGGTGCCCATCTCTCTGGGCGCGGACACTGACCGCCACCTTGCCGAGCTGGAGGAGTGGCTGCGCAGCTACAAGCCCGAGGAGCTCTTCAATGCCGACGGCACGCCCGTCGAGCCGGTCGCCGCCTTCCCGCCGGCGGGCAAGCGCCGCATGGGCGCAAACCCCCACACGAACGGCGGACTGCTGCTGCGCGACCTGCGCACGCCCGATTTTCGCGACTATGCCGTGGAGGTCAAAGCCCCCGGCGCGGTCGAGGCGCAGGATATGTATGTCCTCGGCACCTATGTGCGCGACGTGATGAAGCTCAACATGGACGCGCGCAACTTCCGCATTTTCGCGCCGGACGAAACCGCGTCAAACCGCTTACAGGCGGTCTTTGAGGTCACAGGCCGCCGCTTCCTCGACGAGCAGCTTCCCGGCATCGACGACCATCTCGACCCCGACGGCCGCGTGATGGACTCCATGCTCTCCGAGCACTTCTGCGAGGGCTTTTTGGAGGGCTACCTGCTCACGGGACGCCACGGCTTTTTTGACAGCTATGAGGCGTTCATCCGCATCGTGGACTCCATGTTCGCCCAGCACGCCAAGTGGCTCAAGATGTGCAGCGAGCTGCCGTGGCGGCAGGACATCGCCTCGCTCAACTACATCCTCGCCTCAAATGTCTGGCAGCAGGACCACAACGGCTTTACGCATCAGGACCCCGGCTTCCTCGACCATGCGGCCAACAAGAAGGCCGATGTCGTGCGCATGTATCTGCCGCCGGATGCCAACTGCCTGCTCTCCTGCTTTGACCACTGCATCAAGAGCCGCAACTATGTGAACATCATTGTGGCGAGCAAGCACCCGCGCCCCCAGTGGCTGACGATGGAGCAGGCGGTCAAGCACTGCTCGCAGGGCATCGGCATCTGGAGCTGGGCCTCGAACGACCAGGGGCAGGAGCCGGATGTCGTCATGGCCTGCTGCGGCGATACGCCCACGCTCGAAACGCTCGCCGCCGTCAGCATCCTGCGCCGTGAGCTGCCGGAGCTGAAGCTCCGCGTGGTGAATGTGGTGGATCTGATGAAGCTCCAGCCGCACACCGAGCATCCCCACGGCCTGACCGACGAGGAGTACGACGGCCTGTTCACCAAGGATAAGCCCATCATCTTCGCCTACCACGGCTACCCCACGCTCGTCCACGAGCTGACCTACCGCCGCCACAACCGCAACCTCCATGTGCGCGGCTACAAGGAGGAGGGCACCATCACCACGCCCTTCGATATGCGCGTTTTGAACGACATCGACCGCTTTGACCTCGTCATCGACACGGTCCGCCGCCTGCCGCAGCTCGGCAACCGCGGCGCCTACCTCGTGCAGAAGATGCAGGATAAGCTCGTCGAGCACCGCCAGTACATCCGCGACAACGGCATCGACCTGCCCGAGGTGCGCAACTGGAGGTGGGAGGATAGCGAAGCGCCGGCGGCCGAATAAGCATACGGTCGGTCGGAAAGCGGCGCTGCCGGCACACAACAAAAGGAGTAGTGGATATCTCCACTACTCCTTTTCTCTTTTTTATTTCCGTACTCTGCGGTCGTGCTCGGCGTAGTAGGCGCGCTTGCTCTCAAGCATCTTCTCGTCCGCCTCGCGGACAAGCTCTCTCAGTCCGACCACCGACCCATGCGCGGCAATGCCGTAAGAGATGCTGTAGCCCTGCGCGGTGATGCTCGCGGAGGCCGAGCGCATACGGCCCTCGCAGGTCTGCCCCTCCGCCGGGGCGGGGAATACGACAAATTCGTCTCCGCCGACGCGGCAAAGGGAGCCCTTCGGAAACTGCTCCATCAGGCTCTCCGCGACGAAGCGCAGCATCAGGTCTCCCGCCTCGTGCCCGCGCTCGTTGTTGAGCTCATGCAGACCGTTTGCGTCGATGTAAACGCAGATAGCGGGCGAGATCGTGCGCTGCTCGCTCTTATGCAAAAGCTCTCCGTATCCCATCGTCAGTCTCACCGAGGGAACATCGTCCCACGATTTCTATTCCGACCTCTTTCTGCGGCACGACCTGCCGCTCAGTCCTGACGTGGAGGTAGAGACCATCGATCAAGTCCTTCCTGCTGTGCGCTGCAACCTCGGCATTGGGTTTGTCCCGCGCGAAATGCTCGTGGCGGTGCCGGAGCTCACCGGCGTCTATCCGCTCACGCTGGACGAGCCGATCGCACCGCGCAGCATCCTGTTCCAGCAAAAAAATCAGTCGTTGAGCATCGCTGCCAAGCACCTGCGGCAAATGCTGCTGGGCGATCGTTCCCGCGAGGTAAAAAAACTCCCGACGCAGTAATCGTCGGGAGTTTTTTGTAAGTCGTTTTCTTTGATCACAGGCTATAACGCGTTGTCCGCGTCGCCGATGGACGGGAACATACGGCTCATTTTGCTTCCTCCTCACGGATGAACATGATGAGAAAGCTGACCGCCAGCAGTGCGCAGGACACCCAGATGCCGCGCTCGGCAAAGACCCTCGTCAGCAGCGCGCCGAGACCCGCGCCCACGGCAAAAAGTCCGATCACGCCGAAGTAGGTCAGCGCTTTGTGCAGCACCTCGCGGTCGTGCGTGTGGAAGTAAACGCACAGTGCTTCGGTGCCGCTGCGCATATTGCCGATGCACATGGTGCTCGCATAGGCGTGGCCTCGCACCTTGCGGAAGGTCTGCACCTGCATGGCGCAGACGAACGAAACGAGCGCGTTGGCAGCCGTGTTGCCCTCCTGCGGCAGAAAGCCGACAAGGAACAGCAACACGATCTCCGCCAAAAGAATGAGCTGCCGCCAGTGTACCCTCTCCATGTGCTTGAAATGCCGATGAATACACTCAGCCGCGAAAATACCCAGCATGAACGAGAGCACCGGCACAAGATAGCGTCGGCTGTGCGTCCAGTCACCATCGAAAAGATAGGCGCTGAAGAGCACGATGTTGCCCGTCTGCGCGTTGGCAAACACCTTGCCGCGGCAGAGATAGGTATAGGCGTCCTGCAGGCCGCCGGAGAGAATGATGAACGCCGCCGTCAGCATGGATTCCGACATCTGCCCGCGCGGCCTGCCCAACGGTATTTTGCTCAACCCCAGACCTCCTCGGCGGTCTCCTTGACCAGCGCGAGCTTGGCCCACTGCTGCGCTTCCGTCAGCTTGTTGCCGATCTCGCAGCTGGCGAAGCCGCATTGCGGACTCAGACACAGGCGGTCGAGCGGCAGGTACTTTGCCGCCTCGTGGATACGCGCGATGACCGCGTCCTTGTTTTCCAGCTCGGGGCGTTTGGTCGTCACAAGACCGAGCACGACCTTCTTCTCTCCACTCACAGAGGCCAACGGCTCGAAGCCGCCGCTGCGCGCGTCGTCAAACTCGAGGTAATAGGCATTGACATTCTCACGCGCAAGCAGCGTTTTCGCCACGCTGTCATACGCGCCGGAGCTGGCATAGGTCGAGTGGAAGTTGCCGCGGCAGACGTGCGTATTGATAACAAAGTCATTTGGCTTGCCGCCGATCGCCATATTGTTGACGGTCAGCATCTGCTCCTTGATCTCCTCGAGACCCTTGGTGTCAGTGTCGAAGATCATGCAGGCGCGCGGATCGACCAGCATCCCCCAGCTGCAATCGTCAAATTGGAGATTGCGGCAGCCTGCGGCGTACACGTCTGCAATGACCTTGCGGTAGCCCGCGGCGAGGTCATCCATCAGCTCCTGCACGGAGGGGTAGAACCTCTTTGTATTCTCCATGGCAAAAGGCATGACCATCTGTTCCAAAAACTGCGCGGGCGCGGGGATGGTCAGCTTGGCGACGGTGTTCTCATCTTCGAGCGCCTTGACAAATCGGAAGTGTTCGACAAAGGGATGCTCGTCCACGCTCACCTTTCCCGTAAGATAGGTGTCGTCAAGCATCGCGGCCTCGCCCTGGAACGGAAGTCCGGTCTTGGTCGGTGTGTGGCCGACGCCGTGGAAGCCCCACATGAAATCGAGGTGCCAGGTCGCGCGGCGGAACTCACCATCGGTGATGACGTGGTAACCCGCCGCTTTCTGCTTGGCGACGAGATCACGGATGGCGTCGTCCTCCACGGCTTTGAGCGCTGCGGCGTCGATCCTGCCGCTCTGAAAGTCGGCGCGCGCCTGCTTGAGTGCCGCGGGGCGCAGGAAGCTGCCGACGTAGTCGTAACGGAACGGAGTGTTGGTCTTATTCATGCTCTTGCTCCTTTGCAGTTGAAATTTGTCCTGATTATACGGCGGCGGATCGGGCAAGTCAAGTGGGTGCTGACCGATAATACGCACGGAGTACATACGTAATATCCATAGTGTGACCAAGGTATAAAGGGTAAAAATAAGGGTAGAGGCGGATAAGAAAAGAAAAAATCCTTGAAAGCTCAATGCTTTCAAGGATCAATCATGGTGCGCGAGGCGGGACTTGAACCCGCACGTCCGTGAAGGACACTAGAACCTGAATCTAGCGAGTCTGCCAATTCCACCACTCGCGCGTAAGCAGTCTCAGAAGAAAAGATGGTGCGGATGGCGGGACTTGAACCCGCACGTCCATACGAACACTAGCACCTCAAGCTAGCCTGTCTGCCAATTCCAGCACACCCGCATTTTCATCAGTCTTTCAAACGACCGCTCCGCTATTATAAGCCTGTTGTACGCCAAATGTCAACCTTTTTTTGCGGGAAAAGAAAAAGTTTTTGCACCGCTTTTTCCCGCCGCCAAAAGATGGGCTTATACCTGCGCGAGCGTCTCGCCGACCGCGCCCGTGATGACCAGATCCGCGCGGGTCTTATCGCTCAGCGGCGTCTTGTTGATGACGACGAGCTTGTGGCCGCGGTAGTAGTTTACCAGACCCGCCGCGGGGTAGACCGCGAGCGAGGTGCCGGCGATGATGAGCACGTCGGCCTCGGCGATATAGCGCACGGCCTTGTAGAGCGTATCCTCGTTGAGCCCCTCCTCGTAGAGCACGACATCGGGCTTGATGCGCCCGCCGCAGGAGCACGTCGGCACGCCGGTGGAGCGCGTGATCGCCTCCACGCCGTAGAATTTGCCGCACCTCTCGCAGTAATTGCGCAGGGTGCTGCCGTGGAGCTCAAGGACCTCCTTGCTGCCGGCGGCCTGATGGAGTCCGTCGATGTTCTGCGTGATGACGGCCTTCAGCTTGCCCGCGCGCTCCCACTCGGCGAGCTTACGATGCGCGGCGTTTGGCTTCGCGTCGGGGCAGAGGAGCTTTGCGCGGTAGAAGGCGAAGAATTTCTCGGGATAGCGTTCGTAGTAGGTGTGGCTCAGGATCGTTTCGGGCGGGTCGCTCCACTGCTGGCGGTAGAGTCCGTCCACGCTGCGGAAGTCGGGGATGCCGCTCTCGGTCGAGACGCCTGCTCCGCCGAAGAAGACGATGTTGTCGCTGCCGTCGATGATCTCCTTGAGCTTTCGGATCTCCTCTGTCATAGCGTCTGCTCCTTTACTTGGTGTAGTCTCTGTCGATCTGCACGACGGCAAAATAGCTGCTGTCGAGCCGCTTCACGGCGGCCTGGATCTCCTGCTCGACCTCATGGTCGCTCAGGCGAAATTTGAACGGCACCACCGCGTCGAAAATGACGTTGGTGTGCGTGGGGCCGGTGACCATGCGGAAATCGTGGATGGTGATGTGCTCGTCGATGCCGCGCACGAGCTGCGCTACGCGCTCGCGCGTTTCGGCGGTGAGCTTATCGTCGGTCACGATGGGGTCCATGTGGATGGTGGCGGCGCAGCCGAGCTCGCGGCGGAGCCGCTGCTCGATGTTGTCGATCTCGTCGTGCAGCGCCATGATGTCGCCGTGCGCGGGGACCTCGGCGTGGAGCGAGATCATCACGCGGCCGGGGCCGTAGTCGTGCACGATGAGGTCGTGGATGCCCTGCACGACGGGAGAGGAGAGAACAATCTCCTCGATCCTCTGGACAAATTCCGGCGCGGGCGGCTGACCGAGCAGGGGAGAGATGGTGTCCCGCGCGGCCTGAATGCCTGCCCAGAGCACGAGCGCCGCGACGACGATACCGCACCAGCCGTCGATCTGAAGCGAGGTGAAGTGCCCGATGAGCGTCGCGGCGAGGACGGCGGCGGTCGCCGCGCAGTCGGAGAGACTGTCCATCGCGGTCGCCTCCATCGCGGCGGAGCCGATCTTCTTGCCGACCGCGCGGTTATAGAGATACATATAGAGCTTGACGAGGATGGAGGCGAGCAGGATGCCGCCGGTGAGGAGCGTGAACTCCACCGCCTCGGGGTGCAGGATCTTCTCCACCGCGCTCTTGGCAAGCTCGATGCCCATGAGGAGAATGACCATGGAGACGATCAAGCCCGAGATGTACTCCAGCCGCCCGTGGCCGAAGGGATGCTCGGGGTCGGGCTTCTGCCCCGCGAGCTTGAAGCCGAGCAGCGTCACAATGCTCGCGCCCGCATCGGAGAGGTTGTTGAAGGCGTCCGCCGTGATGGCGATGGAGCCGGAGAGTGTGCCGGCAAGAAGCTTGAGCGCGAAGAGCAGCACATTGAAGCCGATGCCCACGATGCCGCAGAGCATCCCGTAGGCCTGCCGCACGGCAGGCGAGGTGACGTCCTCGCGGTTTTTGATGAATTTTTTGGCTAACAGAGAGATCATACCGGTGTCTCGCTTCCTTTGGATTTCGCGGGAAAGAAAAAGCGCTTGGTGAAGAGGTAGCAGAGCGGAATGAGATAGAGCAGGCAAGCGTAGGGCAGGGCCTCAACGCCGACGCCGAGCATACTCAGCGGCACGGCGCAGGCGATGCACCACGGGATCAATCCTGCGATGGTGACGCCGGAGTTGGCGATGTCCATCGCCAGCTCCTCGTGCTCCGCGCCGTCCTTGGCGTAGACCGCGCCGATGAGCTGATGCTCCATCATCACAACGATGGTCTGGTTGCACAGCACCATCGCGGCGAGGAGGCTCAGCAGGACCATCGTCGGAAAGCGCCCGATGCGCTCGGCGGACCGCTCCAGAACGCTCTGCGCCTGCGTGAGCGCGCCCGTGCCCTCTAAAATGCCGGTGTAGAGCGCGGCGAGCGGGATCATCAGAAACGGCGTGAGCATACTCACCAGCCCGCCGCCGGAGACGACGGAGGCCAGCAGCCCCTCGGTCGGGTGATAGCCGACGACCATGATCCGGAGCGCGTCAGCCACGCTGCCGCCCTGCACCGTGACGGTGATGACGAAGGCCGCGGCGGCGGAGATCGCCATGGCGCGGCGGATAGGCACGCGGAGGAGCGGCAGGATGAGCATGATGAGCGCGGGCACGAGCGCCCACGGGGAGATGACAAAGCTCTCGGCGAGGGCGTCCAGCATGGTCTCATCGACCGTGACGATGGGGTTGCGGAAGGAGAGCACGGTGTAGGCGATCAGGCAGAGCGCATAGGGCAGCGCGGCGGTCTGGAACATCCGCCTGACGTTGCCGTAGAGATCGGTCTCCGTCAGCGCGGCGACGAGGCTCGCGCAGGACGAGGTCGGCGCGCCGCGGTCGCCGAAGTAGATGCCGGAGAGGATGACGCCGGCGGTGACGGCCTCGCTCACGCCGCCGGAGCGCGCGAGCGCCATGAGCACCACGCCCGCCGTGCTCGCCACGCCGAACGACGTGCCGAGCGCGTAGCTGAGCAGCACCGTCAGCAGGAAGGCGACGAGGATAAAGAGCGAGGGCGTGATGACGCGGATGCCGTGGTAGATGAAAAAGGCGATGGTGCCGCACGAGCGCCAGAGCCCCGTGAGCAGACCGATGAAAAACAGGATGCGCAGTACGATCATGCTCTTGGGCATCTTGCTCCACGCCATTTTGACAAGCGCCTTTGCGCCGTAGCCGCGCCTGAGACCGAGGGCGAAGAACAGCACGAGCGCGAACAGCAGCGCCCACGCGAGGGAGAAGTCCTTGACGAGGCAAAAGAGCATCGCCGCGAGAAAGAGAGCAAAGCAGACGACGATATCCATGCTCCCTTACCCCTTCTTCCCGGGAATTTGCAGCGTCATGCGGCAGCACAGGCGGTCAAGGTCCTCGTCCGTCGCCGCGCCGATGCGCAGCTTCGCGCCGCAGTCCTCGCAGATGAGGTCGACGGCGGCGGGACGCACCTGCATACGGTAGCGCTCGCTGCCGCAGGCGCAGGTGATGCCGCGCGGGCGCGCGGCGATCTCCTTCAATTCGCTCAGCACCTCGTACATGATGACCGTGTCGGTGAAGGCCTCGGGCGCGTCGCCCTGCGCGGACTGCTTTTCCGCCGTGATCTGCAGCTGTGCGAGCGCACGCTCGACGGCGTATTCCTCGCCGATGAAGCAGCACAGCTCGGAGGTCTCGGGGCAGGCAAGGCCGATGCCCTCGCCGTCGAGGAGCCGCTCCGCGCTGCACTCCGCCAGATGCTCGCCGCCGCACACGCCGCAGGGCACGCTGATGCGGAATTTTTCGCCGTCGAAGTCGATCTGCAGCTCACTCTTGCCGCATTCGCACTGCACGATCGCGCCCGAGGCGGCAAGGGCGAAGCGGGAGCGCTGCTGCATAACGGGCTTTCTGCACCTCGGGCACAGGTAGCCGATGGTGCGCATTTTTTCTTTCATATCGTATCCTCCCGGAAGAAGTTCATATTTGCTTCCATTATACATCGGCACAAGGAAAAAGCCAATCCTTTTTCTTTGCGCGGGGTACAGGACGGAACAGTATTTTAAATACTTTTACACACTACTGCAACATCGTGATAGTGCATAAACATAAAAGGGGAACACCGCGGGCGCTTCGGTCAGTACGCCAAAGATTACCGAACGGGCAAAAATAGGGCTTGCATTTACAAAATGCTGTGCTATCATAGCGTCACACTAAATCGAAACGCGGAGGAATCCAAACTATGAAAAAGCTCATCTCTCTTGCGCTCGCCCTCGTGCTGAGCCTGTCCCTCATCGCCTGCGGCGCCAAGCAGGACGATACCCCCCAGACCGGCGCCGACACGCCGGACACCACCCAGACCGCTGAAAAGCAGAAGCTCATCGTCGGCTTCGACGCCGAGTTCCCGCCGTTCGGCTTCATCGCCGCCGACGGCAGCTACGACGGCTTTGACCTTGCGATGGCCGAGGAGCTGTGCTCCCGCCTCGGCTGGGACTTCGAGGCCGTTCCCATCGTATGGGACAGCAAGGACGCCGAGCTCGCCGCCGGCACCATCAACTGCATCTGGAACGGCTTCACCTACACCGGACGCGAGAACGACTACACCTGGTCCGACCCCTACGTCGATAACTCCATCGTCATGGTCGTCAAGGCCGACAGTGGCATTTCCTCCCTCGCCGACCTTGTCGGCAAGAGCGTGATGGCGCAGGCCGCCTCCTCTGCCGTGGACGCCATCAACGCCAACGAGTCGCTCAAGTCCTCCCTCAAGGAGGTCGTGGAGCTGGCGGACTATAACACCGGCTTCATGGAGCTCAAGCAGGGCAGCGTGGACGCCATCGCCGCCGATCTCGGCGTTGCCAAGTTCCAGATCGCCAGCAACGAGGGCGACTATGTGATCCTGGATGAGCCCATCTCCACCGAGCAGTACGCCATCGGCTTCCTCAAGGGCAACACCGAGCTGCGCGACGCCGTGAACGCCGAGCTCCTCAAAATGGCCGAGGACGGCACGATGCTCTCCATCGCGGAGAAGTACGTCGATCAGGGCCTTGTGATCGACAGCCTCTGCCTCGTCAAGTAACATGACCGTTTCCGCCATGCTGACCCTGCTGGTGCAGGGCTTCGGGAAATCGCTGGAAATTTTTACCTTAACGCTGCTCGGCTCGCTGCCGCTCGGACTTCTTGTGATGTTCGGCCGGCGCAGCCGCGTGGCCCCGCTGCGCTGGCTCGTGAAGCTGTTCATCTCCGTCATGCGCGGCACGCCCCTGATGCTCCAGCTCATGGTCGTCTACTACGGACCGTTCCTGCTCTTCGACTTCACGCCGCCGGGCAACTGGCGCTTCGGCGCGGTCATCGTCGGCTTCGTCATCAACTACGCGGCCTACTTCGCGGAGATCTACCGCGCGGGCTACGAGTCCATCCCAGTCGGGCAGTTCGAGGCGGCGCAGGTGCTCGGCTACACAGGCGGGCAGACCTTCGGGCGCATCCTTCTTCCCCAGATGATCCGGCGCGTGCTGCCGCCCGTGACGAACGAGGTCATCACGCTCGTGAAGGACACCTCGCTCGCCTCCGTCATCGGCACGGTCGAGATGTTCACCCGCGCCAAGCAGATCGTCGCCTCGCCCAACACGCCCGGTATGCTGGCGCTCGCGGCGGCGGGACTCTTTTACTACGTCTTCAACTACATCGTTGCCTTTGCGATGGAGCGCGCGGAGCGCTCGCTCGCCTACTACCAGTGAGGGAGGGACCGGACATGAACGTATTGACCATGCAGGATGTCCGCAAGTCCTTCGGCTCGCTGGAGGTGCTCAAGGGCATTTCCCTCACCGTGGGCGAGGGCGAGGCCGTCTCGGTCATCGGCCCCAGCGGCAGCGGCAAATCCACGCTGCTGCGCTGCGCGACGCTGCTTGAAACGATGGACGGCGGCTCGCTCGCCTACGGGAACGACTTCGCCGCGACGATGGACGCGGAGGGAAAGAGCGTCTACGCGGACAAGGCTGCGCTGCGGCGGATCAAAAGCCGCTTCGGGCTGGTGTTCCAGCAGTTCAACCTTTTCCCGCACTACACGGTGCTCAAAAACGTGACGGATGCGCCGCTCATCGTGCAGAAGCGCGAGCGCGGCGAGGTGCGTGAGCTTGCGCTCTCCTTGCTCGAAAAGATGGGGCTTGCGGACAAGGCGGACGCCTATCCCTGCCAGCTCTCCGGCGGACAGCAGCAGCGCGTCGCCATCGCCCGCGCGCTGGCGCTGCGGCCCGACATCCTCTTTTTCGACGAGCCGACCAGCGCGCTCGACCCCGAGCTGACCGGCGAGGTGCTCAAGGTCATCCGTGATCTCGCGGAGGAAAAAATGACCATGGTCATCGTCACGCACGAGATGGCCTTTGCCCGCGCCGTGAGCGACCGCGTGATCTTCATGGACGGCGGCGTCATCGTCGAGCAGGGCGATCCCGAGCAGGTGCTCGGCGACCCGGCGCAGGAGCGCACGCGGCGCTTCCTGCGCAGCTATCAGACCTGAATATTGCCTCCTCTGCAAAGAGGGATGTGCCGGCACACACGGCGCATCCCTCTTTGTTTTACCTGAAATTCATAAAATTTCCCGGTCTTGGCATACTAAGACAAACTACAAGCACAAGGGGAAATGGTATGGAGACCAAACGGATCGGCGCACAGACGCTGCGCTTTTCACGTCCGCCGCGCGTGGAGAGCTTTGCCAACATCGGCGCGAAGCTGGAGGGACAGGGCCCGCTGGCGGACTATTTTGACGAGCTGAGCGAGGATTCCTTCTTCGGCGAAAAGACCTGGGAGAAGGGCGAGGCCCGTATGCAGAAGCGCGTGCTTTCCCGCGCGCTGGAGAAGGCGACGCGCAGGCCGGAGGAGCTGGACCTCATCTTTGCCGGCGACCTTCTGAACCAGTGCATCGGCACCTCCTTCGCCCTGCGGGAGTTCGGCGTGCCGCTGTGCGGCGTGTACGGCGCGTGCTCGACGATGGGGGAGAGCCTGGCGCTTGCCGCCATGAGCATCGACGGCGGCTTTGCCCGCCGCGCTGCGGCGATGACCTCCTCGCACTTCTGCACCGCCGAGCGGCAGTACCGGATGCCCGTGCCCTACGGCTCGCAGCGCACGCCGACCGCCCAATGGACGGCTACGGCGGCGGGCTGCTGCATCCTGTCGAACGAGGGAAAGGGTCCCGCCGTCACGCACGCGGCCATCGGGAGGATCGTGGACCGCGGCATCACGGACGCGAACAACATGGGCGCAGCGATGGCGCCCGCGGCGTATGACACGCTCCGCGCGCTCTTTTCCGACACGCGGACCTCACCCGCGGACTACGATCTCATCGTCACCGGCGATCTCGGCCGGCTCGGGCACGAGGTCGTCGCGGACCTCTTTGCGCGCGACGGCGTGGACATGACCAAGAACTACAAGGACTGCGGGCTGCTGCTCTACGATCTGGAGCGGCAGGATATGCACATGGGCGGCAGCGGCTGCGGCTGCTCCGCCGCCGTGCTCAACGGCTATCTTCTGCGCGGGATGCGCGAGGGCAAGTGGAATAGGATCGTCTTCGCGCCGACGGGCGCGCTGCTCTCGCCGACCTCCGCCATGCAGGGCGAGAGCATCCCGGGCGTGTGCCACGCCGTCATTCTGGAAAACATCGGGGAGGAAAGCTGATGGACTATCTCAACGCCTTTCTCTGCGGCGGCATCCTCTGCGCCGTGGGACAGATCCTCATTGACAAAACGCCGCTCACGCCGGCCCGTATCCTGACGGGCTACGTCGTCGCGGGCGTGCTGCTCACGGCCGTCGGCGTCTACGAACCCATCGTCGAATGGGGCGGTGCGGGCGCGACCGTGCCGCTCACGGGCTTTGGCTACTCGCTTGCGAGCGGCGTGAAGAAGGCCGTCGCCGAGCAGGGCTGGCTCGGCGTGATGACCGGCGGGCTCTCCGCCACTGCGGGCGGCATCGCCGCGGCGGTCTGCTTCGCGGTCGTGATGGCGCTGCTCTTCCGGCCCGGCGACAAGCGGTAACAAAAAATGTGCCCATTCCTTTTGGAACGGGCACACCGATGAATATCATCGGAAAATCAGATGAGATTTTTCTCCGTCTCGGGGTCGAAGAGGTGGATGAGCCGCGGCTCAAAGCTGAACTTCACCGCCGTGTGGCGGGCGTAGGCGTTGGCGTCAAGGTTCGCGGTCTGCACCACGGCCACCACGTCCTTGCCGCCGGCGGTCATGTGCAGGTGCAGCTCGCTGCCCATCAACTCGCTCACGTCGATCTGCGCGTCGATGCCCTCGCTGCCGACGGTGACATGGACCGGACGCACGCCGACGGTCACGGTACGGCTCTCCGCGCCCGCCGCGGCGAGCTTCGCGTTCTGCTCCGCCGTCAGCGGCAGCGTGTGGCCCATGACGGTGACGGAGTAAGCGTCGCCACTCTTGGTGAGCTGGCAGTCCTCAAAGAAGTTCATCTGCGGCGTGCCGATGAAGCCGGCGACGAACAGGTTCGCGGGATGGTTGAACACCTCCTGCGGGGTGCCGATCTGCTGAATGAAGCCGTCGCGCATGATGACGATGCGGTCGCCGAGCGTCATGGCCTCGACCTGATCGTGCGTGACGTAGATAAAGGTCGTGTCGATCTTCTCGCGCAGCTTGATGATCTCCGCGCGCATCTGGTTGCGCAGCTTCGCGTCAAGGTTCGACAGCGGCTCGTCCATCAGGAACACCTTCGGGTCGCGCACGATGGCGCGGCCGATGGCGACGCGCTGACGCTGACCGCCGGAGAGCGCCTTGGGCTTGCGGTCGAGGTACTGGGTGATGTCCAGGATCTCCGCGGCCTCGCGCACCTTGCGGTCGATCTCGTCCTTGGGCACCTTCTTGAGCTTGAGCGAGAACGCCATGTTCTCATACACCGTCATGTGCGGGTAGAGCGCGTAGTTCTGGAAGACCATCGCAATGTCGCGGTCCTTGGGGGCCACGTCGTTCATCAGCTTGCCGTCGATGTACAGCTCGCCCGCGCTGATCTCCTCCAGGCCCGCCACCATGCGCAGCGTGGTGGATTTGCCGCAGCCCGACGGGCCAACGAGGACGATAAACTCGCGGTCGGCAATGTCAAGGTTGAATTCCTGCACGGCGACCACGCCCTCGTCGGTGATCTGCAGGTTGTGCTTCTTCTCACCGCTGTCCCTGTTCTTCTTTTTCGGCTCGCTGTTGGGGTAGACCTTCTTGATGTTTTTCAGAATGACCTCTGCCATATTCTCTGACCGCGGCTCTGCCGCCTCCGCGCGCAGGGCCTCGCGCCGCTCTGGCGCTTTACGGCAGGTCTCCACACTGCCGCACCGCCGGTCAGGGCGGGAACGATCCTTTCATGTTCCTCACGGCGGCTATTGGGTGGAGTAGCCGACGCGGGTGGTTTTGGATGACTTTATCCTATCACAGCGCGAAAGCCGGCACAAGACTTGCCGGTGTCCGCCGCGCCGATTTCGTGAAAAGAGACAGTTTCATGCCGTGATCTTTGTGCCGCATGACAGGAATGAAAGGAACAAAAACGGGAAAGAGCGTCAGCTCTTTCCCATTTTGCTGCCGTTATTTTTCCTGCGGGAAGCGGACGGCGATCTCCGTGCCCTTGCCGACCTCGCTTTTGAGCGCGATCGTGCCATGGTGGTACGCCACGGCGTGCTTGACGATGGACAGTCCCAGCCCCGTGCCGCCGCTCGCCTTGGAGTGGCTCTTGTCCACGCGGTAGAAGCGCTCGAAGATGCGGCTTTGATGCTCCGGCGGGATGCCGATGCCCGTGTCGCGCACGGTGAGACAGGCGCTGCCGCCCTCGGCGCCGACGCGCACATCCACGCTGCCGCCGTCCACGTTGTACTTGATCGCGTTGTCGCAGAGGTTGTAAGCGATCTCATAGAGGAGCCGCCGCACGCCGATGACCGGGGCGTTCTCGCCCGAGACGATGATGCTCACGTTTTTCGCCTCTGCCGCAGCGCGGAGATTTTCCGCGGCCTCCTGCGCGAGCGGGAGAAGGTCGACCGTTTCGGTCGGCAGCTCGCCGCCCTCGTCCAGCTCGGAGAGGCGGATGATGTCGCCGATGAGCGTCACGAGACGCTGCGCCTCGGCGCGGATGTGACCGACGAAGCGGGGCATATCCTCCGGCTTGACCATGCCGTTCTCCAGCAGCTCGGCGCTGCCGATGATGCCTTGGAGCGGCGTTTTCAGCTCGTGCGAGACGTTCGCCGTGAACTCGCGGCGGCTGCGCTCGGCGAAGGCCTGCGCGGTCATGTCGAAGGCCAGCAGCACCGCGCCGATCACCTTGCCGTCGGACTCGATACGGCTGAGGTCGAACTGGTACTCGCGCCCGCCGCGCTCGGCGCGGACCTCGCTGTGCCCGTCGGTCATCGCCGTGCGGAGCGCGAGGCTCATGGAGTGCTCACGGTCCACGGTCAGGAAATCCTGCCCGACGCACGCGCCCGTCACGCCGAAGAGCGTCTGCGCGGCGGGATTGATGTTCAGCACCGCGCCCTTTTCGTCGAGCAGCACGAGCCCCTCGTTCATGCCGGCGGTGATCTGTGTGAATTCGTCCGTTTTCTGCCGCAGCTCGGCGAGCTGGGCGTCGATCTGTCTGCGCTGGCGGTCGATGCGCCGCAGGAGCGGAGAGAGCTCCTCATAGGCGTCGTTTTCCAGCGGATGCTCGAGGTCGAGCGCGTTGAGCGGCTCGACGATGCGCTTGGCCAGACGGCTCGCGAGCAGGCTCGAGAGCACAAGCAGCACGATCACGACGAGCAGAATGGGCTGGAACGCTCCGAGCAGCAGCGCGCCCATCGTGGCGCGGCTGGCGGACAGGCGCAGCACGGTGCCGTCCGTGAGGCGGCTCGCGCTGTAAACGGTCTTTTGCAGCAGCGTCGCGCTGTAGCGGCTCGAGCTGCCCGTGCCGGTCTCCAGCGCCTCGCGGACCTCCTCTCGCTCAAGATGGTTCTCCATCTGCGCGGCGTCCGCCTGCGTGTCGTAGAGCACCGTGCCGTCGGAGGCGATCCAGGTGACGCGGAAACGGTCGGACTTGATTTTTTCCAGATAGGTCGAGCCGTTGGTCTCCACGGCTGCTGCGGCGATGCGCAGCTCATCACCGAGCTGGTGCTCCTGCATCCCTTCATAGAAGCTGTAGAAGCAGCCCATGACGAGCAGCAGGCTGCACGCGAGCACCGCGACGCCGACGGTGAGAATGGAGCGGAAGATCTTTCTGGTCAATTCTTCTCCGCCTCCCATCGGTAGCCCACACCGCGCACAGTCTCGATGTGCTCGCCGTTTTCGCCGAGCTTCTGGCGCAGGGTGCGGATGTGCATATCCACCGTGCGCGTCTCGCCGCAGTAGTCCACGTCCCAGACCTTTTCCATCAGCTGATCCCGCGTGAAGGCCATGCCGGGGTGGGAGAGAAAGAGCCGCAGCAGCTCAAATTCCTTGTACGTCAGCTCCACGCGCGCGCCGTCCGCCGTGACGATGTGCTCGGCGGGATCGAGCGTGAGCGTGCCGCTGCGCAGAAGCGCCTGCGCCGTTTTCGGACGGCTGCGGCGCAGCACCGCCTTGACGCAGGAGACGAACTCCATCACGCCGAAGGGCTTCGTGAGGTAGTAGTCCGCGCCGAGGTCGAGCCCCTGGATCTTATCGTACTCCGCGCCCTTGGCGGTTGCCATCACGACGGGGAGCTCGGCAAAGCGCGCGCTCGCGCGCAGCCGGCGCAGCAGCTCGATGCCGTCCGTGCCGGGGAGCATCACGTCGAGCACGACCAGCTCGGGCGGCGCTTCCTTTTGCAGGGCGTCCCAGAACGTGTCGCCGTCGGCGAAGCCCCGGGCCTCAAAGCCGGTGGATGTGAGCGCGTACACCTCGATGTCGCGGATGCTCGCATCGTCCTCCACGCACCAGATCATCCTTATTCCCCCTTGTGAACGCCGGTGACGGAGAAAATGACCCACTCGGCGATGTTCGTCGCGTGGTCTCCGATGCGTTCAAAATATTTTGCGATCATCAGCAGGTCGAGCGCGTATTCGCCGTCCGCGGGGTCCTGCGCGATCTTGCCGATCAGACGCTCCTTGACCTGCGTGAAGTAGCCGTCCACGGTGTCGTCCTCCGCGATGACCTGCTCTGCCAACATTGTATCACATTTTACATACGCGTCAACGCTTTCCGTCACCATGCGGATGGTAGCCTTCGCCATCTCGCGCAGGAGGTCATTGTCCTCGGCCTGATGGCCGTGGAGAAAGCTGATGATCTCGGCGATGTCCTCGGCCTGATCGCCGATGCGCTCCATGTCCGTGATCATCTTGAGCGCCGCGGAGATCTGGCGCAGGTCGCGCGCGACCGGCTGCTGCTGAAGCAGCAGCTTGAGGCAGAGGTTTTCGATGTCGCGCTCCTTCCGGTCGATCTCGCTGTCGAGCGGCGCGACCCTCGCGGCAAGACTCTTGTCGTTTTCGGTCAGCGCACGGCTGGCGAGCGCGATGACCTCCTCGCACAGCGCACCCATTTCGATCATTTCGTGATTGAGCTGCGAGAGCTGCTCGTCAAATTTGTTTCGCATCAGCCAAACCTCCCCGTGATGTAGTCCTCCGTCCGCTTGTCGGCGGGCGTGGAAAAGACCTGCTCCGTCTTGCCGAACTCCACCAGCTCGCCGAGCAGGAAGAAGGCGGTGTTGTCCGAAATGCGCGCCGCCTGCTGCATATTGTGCGTCACCATGACGACGGTGTAGCGGTCCTTGAGCTCGCACGCGAGGTCTTCGATCTTTGACGTCGAGATGGGGTCGAGCGCGCTCGTGGACTCGTCCATGAGCAGCACCTCCGGCTCGACGGCAAGCGCACGGGCAATGCAGAGCCTCTGCTGCTGTCCGCCGGAAAGGCCGAGCGCGCTCTTTTTGAGCCTGTCCTTCACCTCGTCCCAGATGGCGGCGGAGCGCAGCGAGCGCTCCACGATCTCGTCGAGCTTCGCGCGATTGCGCACGCCGTGCGTGCGGGGACCGTAGGCGATGTTGTCATAAATGCTCATGGGGAAGGGGTTGGCCTTCTGAAAGACCATGCCGATGCGGCTGCGCAGCCAGGTCACATCGACGCTCGGCGCGTAGATGTTCTCGCCGTTGAAGTCCACCTCGCCGGTGATCTTCACATTGGGAATGAGGTCGTTCATGCGGTCGAGTGTGCGCAGGAAGGTCGATTTGCCGCAGCCGGACGGCCCGATGAACGCCGTGATCTCGTGCGCGGGGACGGCGACGGAAATATCCTTGAGCGCATGGTTCGGCCCGTACCAGAGGTTCAGACCCTTTGCTTCAATGATGGGAGCGTCAGACATTTTACTGTGTCCCTCCGTTCTTTTTGAGCTTGCGGCCGGTGAGCGCCGCGGTGAGATTGATGACGAGCGTGAGCAGCATCAGCACGCTTGCGATGGAAAAGGCGACGTCCGTGCGCCCACGATCGTTGGCGTAGACGTAAAGCGCGACCGTAAGCGTGGCGGAGGACGAGTGCAGCGCGGTGACAAAGTCATTGAGCACCAGTCCGAAGCCCGCGGTGTAGAGCAGCGCCGCGCTCTCACCCACGATGCGCCCGACCGCCAGAATGCAGCCGGTCACGATGCCGTCCACGGCGTTGGGCAGCACAACGGTGCGCACCATGCGCCACTTGCCCGCGCCGAGCGCCAGCGCACCCTCGCGGTAGGACTGCGGCACGGTCTTGAGGCTCTCCTGCGTCGTGCGGACGATGGTGGGCAGGATCATCACGACGAGCGTCAGACTGCCCGCGAGCACGCCCGCCTGCAGATCCATTTTCTGCACGAAAAAGAGCATACCGACGAGGCCGAAGATGATGGACGGGATGCCGGTGAGCGTCTCGGTGGCAAATTCGATGAGCTCGACGACCCTGCGGTTCGCGGCGTACTCCGTGAGATAGATGGCGGCGCCCACGCCGAGCGGCAGGACGATGGCCATGGCGAGGAGAACGATGTAGAGCGTATTGAGGATGTTCGGCAGGATGCCGATGGTGTCCCGGATATAGCTGCTTGTGCCGGAGAGGAAATCCCACGTTACGCCGGGGAAGCCGCGATAGAAGATAAAGCCGATGAGGAAAAGGAGCAGCGCGCAGGTCAGGCCGGCGCACAGCCAGACAAGAGAGCGCATCGTCAGGTCATACGCGCGGCGACGCGGAGAAAGGTTCCGTTCCATGTCAGTCCTCCTTCCGCTTCTTGATGAAGAGGTTCAGCACCACATTGATGAGCATGATGAACAAAAACAGCACCAGCGCGATGGAGTAGAGCGCCTGCTGATACAGGCTGCCGACAGCGGCATAGGCCATGCCGGAGACGATGCCGGTGGTGAGAAAGCGCACGGGGGTAAAGAGTCCGGGCATATTGGAGACGTTGCCCGCCACCATGATGATCGCCATGGCCTCGCCGATGGCGCGGCCCACGCCGAGCACCACAGCCGTCGCCACGCCGCTGCGCGCGGCGGGCAGGACGACGCGGAAGCTCGTTTCCATCTCCGTCGCGCCGAGCGCGAGCGAGGCCTCCTCATATTCGTGCGGCACAGCGCGCAGCGCCGTTTCCGATACATTGATGATGGATGGGAGGATCATCACCGCCAGCACGAGGATCGCTGCGAGCAGGCACGCGCCCGAGCTGAGGTCAAAGGTCCGCTGGATGGCGGGCACGAGCACGATCATGCCGACCAGACCGTAGACCACCGAGGGGATGCCCGCGAGCAGCTGCACCGCCGTGCGGATGACCGCCGCAAGCCTTGGCGGAGCGACGCGGGCGAGGAACACGGCGGTCAGAAGTCCCACCGGCACGCCGATGAGGATAGCGCCCGCCGTGCCGTAGATGCTCGTAAGAATGAAGGCGAGGATGCCGTACTGCGCGCCGGTGGTGGTGTTTGTCGGGTCCCAGACCTTGCCGAAGAGGAATTTTCCAAGTCCGATCTCGCGGATGGCGGGAATGCCCGAGAGAATCAGGTAGATGCTGATGAGCAGCACGAACGCTACGGCGACCACGCCGCAGAGCAGGAAAATGAGGTGGATGAGGTTCTCCAGCGTCTTGCGCACGCCGCTGTGACGCGGCCGGGCGGCGGAGGGCTTTGCGCCCTCTGCCGCCGGAGAGATGTATGCAGCCGCCATGGCGCTTACTTTGCGACCGGCACCGCGCCGGCGGCCTTGATGAGGTCGTTCGCGGCGGTGGAGGTGGCGTAGTCGAAGAAGGCCTGCGCAGCGGTGGAGAGAGGAGCATCGGTCTTCGTCACGAGGACGAAGGGACGCTGGATGGCGTAGCTGCCGTCGAGGACGGTCTCCTCGGTGCAGGCGACGCCGCCGACCGTCACAGCCTTGACGGTGTCCTTGCCCTCGACTGCGGAGAGGGAGGCGTAGCCGATGGCATTGGCGTTGCCCGCGACCGCCTCAATGACGCCGCCGGTGGAGGTCAGCTCCTGATCGAGCTTGCAGGCGTCCTTGGTGCCGGTGATGGATTCGAAGCCGTCGCGCGTGCCGCTGCCGGCCTCACGGCCGATGCAGGAGATCTTGCCCGCTTCGCCGCCGACCTCGCTCCAGTCGGTGATCTCACCGGTGAAGATCTTGGCGATCTGCTCGACGGAGAGGTCCTCGACTTTGCTGTCCGCGTTGACGATGACGGCGATGCCGTCAAGGGCGACAACGGTCTCGGTCAGGCCGCCGGCCTTCTCCTCGTCCTTGAGGGCACGGGAGGCAAGACCGATGTCCGCGCTGCCGTTGCTGGCGGCCTCAATGCCGGCGCCGGAGCCGGTGGGGTCGTAGGTGACGCTCACGCCGCTGTTGTCGGCCATGAACTGCTCGCTCAGCGCGCCGATGACCTTTTCCATCGAGGTCGAGCCGTTGGTCGAGACGCTGCCGCTGAGCTTTTCCTCGGTCTGCTGCTGCGGCTGGTCGTTATTGGTGTTGTCGGGGGCAGTGGTCTTGCTGCCGCAACCTGCGAGCAGCGAGAGGCTCATCACAGCGGTGAGCACAAATGCAAGTGTCTTTTTCATCTTTCATTCCTCATTTCACATGTTGATTTTGGACTTTCTTCGTTCCACAACGCAAAGCATAACGGAGCGCTGTAAAATGCAAAAGCCGGGTCATGTAAAATTGAGGTAAAATAGCGGCGCGGCGCGAGAAAAGAAAATTCTTCAAAAATCTCCCGCTCTCGCTCTTGACAGCGCGCGGAAAAATCCTTATAATAGCCGTGTTGCACATCCGGGTGTAGCGCAGTTGGTAGCGCGCATGGTTCGGGAGCGGCCCAATTTCAAATTCCTTAGAATCCTTAAGTTTTGGCTTAGGGATTCTTTTTTTGCACGCTTAGTTTCTTGAAAAAACAAAGGAGCTATGCGCGCATGAAAAAGATTAGATTAAGCACGGTTTCACAGGTTTATGAAGCATACTTGCCCTGATGACTCCTCCTTGTATGTGGTAGGTCTGGTACTTTTGAGTTTGCGCTAAAAGTATGACAGGTAAATCCACGTTTTACAAGCGCAGGAGTCATTTCATATTGTCTTTTGTGATTCGTTCATGCTCCATTTGCTTATGTAGGCAACAGAATATGTGTGTTATACAATATATCCAAGTGACGATTATAGCTGTCGAACCGCATATTACCAGACAGGGTTTCTTCACTATCTTTTGCATCAATATTTAGGGAAGATATGGGGCAGAGAAAAGCTCCTTGTGCCTTTGAACCACATGTTAAAGAAATACTACACCCAGTCCGAGGAGCAGGACGATCTCATCTCCATCGGCACCATCGGGCTCATCAAGGGCATTTCGACCTTCAAGCCCGAGAAGGGCGCGCGCCTTGCGACCTACGCCGCCCGCTGCGTAGAAAATACTATCCTCACTTAGCGGAACTATCGGAGGATGAAGTAGCAAAACAGGCACCTTTTGGTGCAAAATGGCGCCTGCTGGCGCAAGTGGAAGTCCGCTGCTACATTCTGATTTCCAATATATCAGGTTCAGTAAAAGTAGCCCCACTACAAATTCTTCAATTTCCGGTGATACTACCGCACAAGTTTCAGGATGCAGAAAAGTTCAATCTGCAGTTCTCGGACTTCTCCAAAATCACTGAAACAGCGGACAAGCTCCGCTGGCTTCGATACCAGAAAGGCTTGCGGCAGAGAGACGTAGCTGACTACGCCGGTATATACCGAAGTACTTATATTCATTATGAAGAATATGGAAAGGACTTTTACTCTCCGAAGCACATGGAGAAAATCGCGCAGCTTTTCGAGGTTCCAGTCGAAAGACTTCTGGATGACTACAATCTCTTTCTGAGAAACGGCCAGGGTAAGCAGATCAAGGCAATTCGAATGAAGCTTGGCCTAACGCAAAGAGAGTATGCTGATAGGCTAGGCATCAGCCTTTGCAACCTCAAACAATGGGAGCAGAACAGAAAACAACTTTTCAAATCCACTTGGGAGAAGTACTTCAAATAGAGGGTAAATGCTCTTAACTGCGATGAGAATGTACTGCGTGACTGTCGTATACAGAATAACCGAGCAGACTGGTCTTGATAATCAGTCTGCTCGGTTTTCTATCAGGTCAGCGTTCATGAGAACCCTGTGGATTTATTATGCTTGTTCTTTCAAATGCTTCACTACTGCATCTACCAGCTCTAACTTTTGCTCCGTGGAACAGGGCAACTTCAAGATGTTCTTCAGTGCCTGCTCTGCATGAAATTTTGCAAGTTCATGGGCAAGTTCCTTTTGTGCTTGCTCTGACTTGGGATAGATTAGAAATACTTCCATTGTTGCCCTCCTTTCCAGAGCGTTTGATGCTTAACTCTATGTGCGTTTTCCATTGCATATGCCGTGTCTGAATATTCCCAGACTTCGAATTCAGCATGTAGACCTCCTTCTACATAAACTAAAGAGCTCTTCAGAATAAATGTAGAAAAAGAGGGCCTTTTGACCACCCTAACGGGATAAAAATCTTCCAACGATTGACTATGCAGGAAGATAGGAAGAAAAAGAAACAGCCCTGCTGCAGTTTACTCTGCAACAGGGCTGCTCTCTTTTAATAATCTCTGCGTCTTTGCAATGACTGACCAAATATCCTTTTCAAATTGGATACTCCCATGAAATAACGGAGCCAAAAAGAAAAGGGCCTCCTTTATGTTCCTCAAATCCACATAATCGGTTCGGTTGTCTTGGAGGTGTTGATGCGTTTCATAATATCGAACCCGCACACTTTCAGATACGGAATCTGCAGCAAAGTAGGTGGCGATAAGGCCGTCAATAAGTGCTACCTCATCCATCGTAAAGAACATATAATTTCTGTTTAACAATTTCTTTTTCCTGTATTTTCTGTCCCA
>UMHG01030520.1_pt1 | contig 21088 bp, 18 predicted proteins | sample 1965471 | NCBI WGS metagenome assembly UMHG01 (sample SAMEA4836092, study PRJEB28245) | human gut metagenome | biome: gut microbiome; material: fecal sample | place: Denmark | collected 2008
CGACGGTGATGGGTCCGGTGCAGACGGTCTCGCTGCCCGTGCGCAGGTAGAAGCGGCCGGCCGCCGCGGAATTGTCGATGTGCTTCGCCTCGTGCCGCGAGACATAAAAGCTCGGGCAGCCCTCGATGACGTCCACGCAGTCGCTCAGCACGCTGCTGCCGGTGGGGTAGCCGCCCGCGCCCGCGCCGGAAAAGCTCAGCTCGCCGAAGCGCGCGCCGCGCAGGGTGACGAGGTTTCCCGTGCCGTTCGTCTGCGCGACCGGCGACGCGGCGGGGAAGAGCGTGGGGCAGACAAAGGCGGAGATGCGGCCCTCGTGCCGCTCGGCGCGGACGAAGAGCTTGCAGACCCTGCCCAGCTCGCGCCAGGCGGCGAAGTCCTTTTCCTCCACGCTCGAGATGCCGAAGCAGGGGATCTCCTCCTCCCGCACCGACGCGCCGAAGGCAAGGTTCGCGCTGAGCACCAGCTTGCGCCGCGCGTCGTAGCCCTCCACGTCCGCGGTGGGATCGGCCTCGGCGTAACCGAGCGCTTGCGCCTCGCGCAGACAGGTGGTATAATCGACGCCGGAGGCCGTCATGGCTGAGAGCATATAGTTCGTCGTGCCGTTCAGGATGCCGCCGACGGCGGTGATCTCATCGAGCCGCGCGGCGCGGGAGAGGGACGTGAGCCACGGGATGCCGCCGCCCGCCGCCGCCGTGCAGCGCAGCGACACGCCGTACTCCCTCGCAAGCTCCAGCAGCTCGTCGTAGTGCGCGCACACGAGCTGCTTGTTCGCGGTGACGACATGCTTGCCCGCGCGCATGGCCGCGCAGATATAACGGTAAGCCGGCTCCAGTCCGCCCATGACCTCGACCACGATGCCGACCGAGCGGTCGCGCACGATCTCGTCGAAATCATTTGTCACGGTGCAGGGAAGCTCCGGGCGCGGACGGCGGGATAAAACGCTCGTCACGCGCAGATCGCTCCGCCCGAGCGTGAGCTCGTAGAAGGCCTTGCCGACGGTGCCGAAGCCGAGCAATGCAATGTTCATGGGGTGTGCCTGCCTTTCTCTCTGTAAAATCCGCCAAGTATGGACGATTTGTGCAGTTTGCACGGAAATGTCCGCGATAGAAAAACACTTGACTTTTTAATGAGAACAATATAACATGAGCATTGTCGAAATGCAATAGGCAATCGAAAAAATATTTTGATATGGCAAATGAAAAAACCGAAAAGCGGAGGTATTTTTAATATGAACTATCAAAGCACGCGGAACGCGGCCCTCACCGCCTCGAGCGCCGAAGCGATCCTGAACGGCCTTGCCCCCGACGGCGGGCTGTACGCCATGCCGGCCCTCGCGGGGCTGGACTTCGACTGGAAGCGCTGCCTGACGCTCTCCACGCAGGGCATGGCGACGGAGATATTATGCGCGCTGCTGCCCGACTTCACGCACGCGGAGATGGAGCAACTTGTCCATGCCGCATACACCGGCAAATTCGAGACCGAGGACCTGACCCCCACCGTTCCGGTCGGTGAGGACACGGTGCTCGAGCTGTTCCGCGGCCCCACGAGCGCCTTCAAGGATGTGGCGCTCTCGATGCTGCCGCACCTGATGACGGCGGCAAAGAAGAAGTGCGGTGTGGACGATGAGATCTTGATCCTCACCGCGACCTCCGGCGACACCGGCAAGGCCGCGATGGAGGGCTTCTGCGACGTTGCGGGCACGAAGATCATCGTCTTTTACCCGGACGGCGGTGTGTCCGCCGTGCAGAAGGCGCAGATGGTCACGCAGGGCGGCGACAATACCTGTGTCGCCGCAGTGCGCGGCAACTTCGACGACGCGCAGACTGCCGTCAAGCAGGTCTTTGCCAAGGTCGGCGGCGAAAGCTTGCTCGCGGGCAAGGGCGTGCGCCTGTCGAGCGCGAACTCCATCAACATCGGCCGCCTTGCCCCGCAGGTCGTCTATTACTTCCGCGCTTACGCAGACCTTGTCCGCCGCGGCACGGTCGCCGTCGGCGAGCGGGTGGACTACGTTGTTCCCACCGGCAACTTCGGCGACATTCTCGCCGGCTACTTCGCCCGCGAGCTGGGGCTTCCCGTCGGCACGCTCGTGTGCGCGTCCAACGCCAACAACGTGCTCACCGACTTCATCCGCACGGGCCGCTACGATAAAAAGCGCCCGTTCTACCTCACCAGCTCGCCCTCGATGGACATTCTGGTGTCGAGCAACCTCGAGCGTCTGCTGTTCCTGCTCTCCGGCGACGAGCAGCTGGTGGCGAAGCTCATGCGTCAGCTCACCGAGGACGGCGCCTATGAGGTGCCGGAGGAGCTGAAGGAGAAGATCCAGTCCCTCTTCTGGGCGGGCTGCTGCGGCGACGACGAGACGAAACAGACCATCGGCAGGGTCTGGCAGGAGCATCATTATCTCTGTGACACGCACACCGCCGTGGCGTGGAACGTCGCGCAGCAGTACAAGGCGGCGAACCCCGCTCACGCGCCGGTCGTGGTGCTCTCCACCGCGTCGCCCTACAAGTTCCCCGCCGCCGTGCTCGGGGGGCTCGGCGAAAAGGCGGAGGGCGATGAGTTCGCCGTCATGGAGCAGCTCGAGCGTCTGACCGGAATTCCCGCGCCGAAGAACCTCCGCGGTCTGCGCGAGCGCCCCGTGCGCCACACCACCGTCCTCGACCGCGAGGAGATGCTGCCCTTTGTCCTGGAAAAGGCACAGGAAAAGCAGTGGTTCTAGAATGAAAAAAGGAAGCGAAGGGGTCTCCCCTTCGCTTCCTTTTTCTTATATTTACTGTGTCAGCCCATGAATTTCGGCACGATCACGCCGCGCGGCGCGTCGGGCGTCAGCTCAAAGGAGCTGCCGTCAAGACAGTGTACCTCGTCTGCGGGATAGAGCCGCAGGAAGTCCTCCACCGTGGCGATCACATCGTAGCCGTGGCTGCCGTGGCGGTAGTGCATCGGCACGATCACGCGCGGCGCAAGGGCGTCCGCAATGCGCTTGGCGGTCTGCGCGTCAATGGTGTAGTAGCCGCCGACCGGCAGCAGCAGCGCGTCGCAGCCGCGCAGCGGCGCGATTTGCGCCTCGCTCAGCTCGTGGCCGAGGTCGCCGAGATGGACGACGCGCAAGCCCTCGGCGGCGAGGACATGGATGGTGTTCGTCCCGCGCAGCGCGCCGCCCTTGTCGTCGTGGAAGGTCTCGACCGTCTGCACCGTGAAGGGACTGTCCCCGCGCGGCGTGAGCTCCACTGCATCCACATAGTCGTGGTCGCGGTGATGGTGCGAGCAGAGCACTTCGTTCGCGCTCGTATGCAGCGGCGGATAGCTCTCCACATAATACGGGTCGAGCACGACGCGATAGCCGCCGCTTTCGACGGCGAAGCAGGAATGGCCCAGCCAGGTGAGCTTCATAGGCGTTTTCTCCTTACCGGTTATTCTTCGCTTTTCGGCTCCTCGCCTGCGGGGAGCTTGTTTTTCTTTTTGCCGAGCCTGCCGAGCGGCTTCTTTTTGCGCACCGCGCGCACGACGACCACGGCGAGCGCCGCCAGCACCGCCAGGAACACAAGGTTGTTCGCGATGCCGATGGCAAGGTCCTCAAGGAATACGCCTGTGTCGCGCAGACCGTTCGTGAAGGCCCGCGCGATGCGCGCGCCGAAGGTCAGCGGCGCGCCCTCGTTCTCATCGAGCTTGTAGGTCTCGCTGAGCGTCAGGCTCACGGTGGCGTAATCCACCAGAGCATCGTAGTGGCGCAGCGTGCCGGAGAGACTTTCGATCTCGTACTCCGTGTCGCTGATGGCGCTCTCAATGGTGATGATGTCCGCCATATTGTCCGCCTTCGAGAGCAGCTCCTGCAGCCGCTCGAGTTTGATCTGCGCGGTCTTGAGACGGGAGTCGGTGTCGTAGTATTCCTCGGTGATGTTCTCCGCCGAGGAGGACATATAGGTGACGTGGCAGAGCGAGCCGACCTGCTCGCAGAAGTGCTCGTACTCCGCGGCGGGCACACGCACGGTGAATTCGCCGTAGCGGTAGCCGCTTGAGCGATTGCTCAGACTCTTGCTCTCAAAGTAGCCGCTGCAGGACTTCACCAGCTCGGTGATGGCGGCCTCGCTCGTCGTGTAGTCCTGCGTCTGCACCTCGATGCTCGCGCGGTAGATCATCTTCGCGTCGCCCGGAGCGGTCATGCCGCCTGAGAGCGTCTGGCTTTCACCGCTGTCCCAATAGCCGTTCTCGGCGTCGGGCGTCGGGAGCTCCGGCTCGTCGTAGGCGAAGCTCTCGTCCGTTTTGGCGTAGCTTTGGTTGGTCATCATGTAGTCGCTGCCGGCGGCGCTGTCGCGCGGCGCCGCCTTGCTGCCGCAGCCCGTGAGCAGGGCGAGCAGCGTCAGCGTGCTGAGAAAAAGGGCAAGCGTTCTCTTCATCTTTCATCACCTCGATCTTTTATTTGGGGTCTCTGAAGGGTTTGACGCTGAAAACTGGAAAAAGTTCCCGTTTTTTCCAATTTTTTCTCGGCTTCCAGCCGCGCAAAGGCCTCCAGCGCGGCGAGAATGCTGTGCTCCTCGCCCGCGGCGGCCGCGTCGGCGCCGGCGGCGTAGGAGCCGACGCCGTGGGAAATGCACTCCTTCCAGCGCACGACGTTGTTGAGCACGCTCGCACATTTCATGCCGCGCAGCCGCCCGACGGTCAGCAGCGCCGCGGTCTCCATGTCGCTGCCGAGCACGCCCTTTTTCGACCAGTATTCGTTGATCTCCTCGATGTCGTCGATGTAAAAGCTCTCGTGGCTGCGGATGATGCCGAGGCGGTGGGCGAAGCCCTGCGCGCGGATGCTCTCCGTCAGCGCGAGCAGCAGCTCCGTGTCCGGCACGGCGGGATAGCCCTCGCGCACATAGGCTCGGGAGGTGCCGTCGTCGCGCACCGCGCCGGCGGCGATGAGCAGCTCACCGGGAGCGATGTCTGTCTGTAAGGCTCCGCAGGAGCCGATGCGGATGGCGTGCGTCACGCCGATGTTATGCAGCTCCTCGACCGCGATGCCGGTCGAGACGCCGCCCATGCCCGTGGACATGGCCAGAATGCGCGCGCCGCGGTAGGTGCCGACAAGGCTGCGGTACTCGCGGTTCATGCCGAGGTCCTCGACCTCGCTCATGTGCGACGCGATGCGCTCGGCGCGCCTGGGGTCGCCGGGCAGGATGGCATAGCGGACGTTCAAGCTCTCGTCGAGCCGGATATGAGGCTGCTTCATATTCGTTTCTCCTCTCAGGGTATGGGATTCAGAAGGGGGTGCGCCGTCACCGCTCCAGCAGGAAGCGCGCGACGCTTTCCATCGCCGCGGCGGCCTTGCGCAGGGGGAACATCTGAAAGACGTGCCACATCCCCTCGCTCACCTCAAAGCGGCAGGGAACGCCCGCACGCTCCAGCGCGTGACAGAGCATCTCGGCATCCGAATACAGGATCTCGTGATCGCCGGCCTGAATGAGCGTCGGCGGGAAGCCGGTAAGGTCGGCAAAGAGCGGCGAGAGATCGGGCGAGGCGTAGTCCCGCCCGCCGGCGTAGGCGGTGCGCACGGCCTCGATGTACTCCGGCGTGAGCATCGGGTCGCTCTCCGCGCGCTCGGCGTAGGACGCGCCCGACATCGTCATGTCCGTCCACGGAGACATCAGCACCAGCGCCCCGGGCAGGCGGCGGCCCGCCGCCTTGAGACGATGGCACAGCACGAGCGCGAGGTTGCCGCCCGCGCTGTCGCCTGCGAGCACGACATCCCGCGCGCCGTAGCCGAGCAGCATGAGATGATCCCACGCGCGCAGCGCGTCCTCGACGGCGGCGGGGTAGGGATGCTCGGGCGCGAGACGGTATTCAAAGCTCAGCACGTCATAGCCCGTAACGTGCGCGAGCTTGGATGCGAGCACGCGCGCGTAGCCGAGGTTGCCGCTCGTGTAGCCGCCGCCGTGGCAGTAGAGAATGGCGTGACGGCTGCCGTGAGGAGCCTTGAGCCGCATCCACGCGGCGTTCATGCCGCCGAGTGAAAATTCCTCGTAGTCCATGCCGGCCATCGGCGCGGTCAGCCGGCCGAGGACCTCCTGACTGCGGCGCTGATGCTCCAGCTCCTCCTCGGTCATGGTCTCGGGCGCGCCCGCGCTGTGCAGCGCCTTGAGCGCGCGCATCAGCGGATCGAGGCGCGGGCTCTCGGCCTCGTTTTTCTTCTTTTTCAGCGGAAGGTTCAGCTTGTTTTCCATCGTTATCTCCTGCCTGTGATTGGTCTTCCTGCCTGTATAATATCATGTTTGCGTAAAAAAGAAAAGGAAAACCGTCATTTTTCTTGTGGAGCGCGCGCCGCTGTGCTACAATAAGCCATCCGAGGCGATGCCGCGCGGAAGGAGGAAACGACGATGGCGAGACCCGACAGCAAATGGTACAAGCTCGACAGCGCGGGCATTCTCTACTCCGCGCTGCAAAAGGAGGAGTATTCCGCCATCTACCGCTTCTCCGCCCGGATGGAAAGGGAGGTCGATCCCGCCGCGCTCCAGCGCGCCATCGACCGCTGTATGCCGCGCTTCCCGAGCTTTGCCGTGCGCATCCGCAAGGGCCTGTTCTGGTACTATCTCGAGCCGAACCATGCGCCCGGACCGTTTTTGAAGGAGGACGTCTCCGACCCCTGCCAGCCCGTCCGCTTCCGCGAGGACAACGGATGGCTCGTGCGCTTTTACTATTACCGCGAGCGTATCTCCGTCGAGGTCTTTCATGCGCTTTCCGACGGCGGCGGGGCCATCGTCTTTTTCCGCACGCTCCTTGCCGAATACCTGCGTCAGACCGGCGTGGATGTTCCCGCGGGAAACGGCGTGCTCGATCTGAACGAGCCGCCGCGCGAGGAGGAGCTGGAGGACGCCTACGCCCGCTACGCGGGCCGCCACGCCTTCGGCCTGCGCCGCCTGCCGAGGGCCTATCAGAATACCGGCACGCCGGAGCCGTTCTACACCTTCCATGTCACGATGGGCTTCGTGCCGCTCTCCCGCCTGCGCGAGCAGGCAAAGAAGCATAACGCCTCCATCACGGAGTACCTCTCCGCCGTGCTCATCCACGTCATTCTGGAAAAGCAGAAGCGCGAGAGACCCTACCGTGAGCGCCCCGTGGCGCTGGCGGTGCCGATCAATCTGCGCGGCTGGTTTCCGAGCGAAACGCTGCGCAACTTCATCACCACCGTCCGCCCGTATATCGACCCGGCGCTCGGCGACTACACCTTCCCCGAGATCGTCTCGCAGGTGCGCCATTTTATGAAGCTGCACATCAACCGGCAGGAACTGCAGGCGGCGTTTACCGGCAACGTCCGCTTTACGGAGAATTTTGCCCTGCGCCTCATTCCGGTCGTGCTCAAGAATCCGGTCATGGCGCTCAACTACCGCTTGTTCGGTGTGCGCCCCTATTCCTGCACCTACACCAACCCCGGCGCGTTCACCGTGCCGCCGGAGATGGCGGCGCACATCCGCGGGGCGGAGGTCATATTAGGTCAGGCGACCGTACCGCGCTGTCACTGCGCCTCCATCAGCTACGGCGATACCATGGAGATCACCTTTGCCGGCACGCAGGCGGAGACGGACACCGAGCGCGACTTTTTCCGCTTCCTCGTGCGCGATGGCATCCCCGTGCGCGTGGAGAGCAACCGCTGAAGAGCGGAGCGAAAGGACGGTAACGATATGTCATACTGTGTCAACTGCGGCGTGGAGCTGGATCCCGGCGCGGCGCGCTGCCCGCTTTGCGGCACGCCTGCCTGGAAGCCGGACCCCGACGCGCCGAGCTATTTTCCCACCAAGCCCGCCGAGGTGCCGCCCGCCTCGCGCCGCGCGGCGGCCGCGCTGCTCACGGCGATGCTCGCGTCGGTATCCCTGTGCTGCGGCGTGCTGAACCTGCTGCTGCCCACCGAGCGGCCCTGGTCGCTCTACGTTATCGGCGCGGCGGTGATGCTCTGGATCTGGTTCGTGCTGCCGATGCTCGCGCGGCGCATCCCCATCTTCTTCCGCCTGACGGCGGACGTCGCCGCGGTCGGTGTGTACGTCTTCCTCATCTCCATCGACCTGAGCGGCGGCGCATGGTTCCGCGGCCTCGCCCTGCCCATCCTCGGCTGGGCGTGCGTGCTGGTGTTCCTTTTGAGCTTTCTGCTGCGCGGCGGGCGGCGGTCGCGGCTCTCTGCGATCGCCATGTGCATCGGCACCGTGGGCCTGATGGCGCTGGGCGTGGAATACTGCATGGACCGCTTTTTCCGCGCGGCGTGGCAGCCGACGTGGTCACTCGTCGTGGTGGTCATCTGCGTCGGGCTCATCATCCCGCTGCGCGTCGTGCGCCGCGTGCCCTCGCTGCGCGAGGAGGCCCGCCGACGCTTCAATATGTGAAAAAGGGAGGGCATGGCGTGCGCCATGCCTTCCCTTTTTTGGTGCCGGTGGTGGGACTCGAACCCACACGGAGTCGCCCCCGGCGGATTTTGAATCCGCTACGTCTACCATTCCATCACACCGGCACATTTTATCGAGAAACTCCCAAAATTCTCATAGGAGAGAACAAGGAGAGAACTCACTACAAAAGCCATATTTTATTGTAACTGGGAAGCCTTGAAAAATCAAGGTTTTTATCAGATTTCATACTGCCAGACTTACTGGCTTTTGAGTGGTTATATCGATTCTGTTTTCCGCAGCAATCTGCACTCCACCGTTCCCAGAAAGCGTTGATATTACTGGCTTTTTTGACTTTTTCGTGTTTTTATTAAGCAAATACGGAATGTCTTGGTGTTCTCTCCTGACAGCTCAAAAAAGCGGTTTGGAGAGAACTAAGAGAGAACTCCGGTACAACCCATTTTCTCGTGAGGAATGGTGGACATAGGAGAGAACTCAAACGAATTTTGAAGTTTTAGGAGAGAACTGAATCATACTATAGGTATCGAACCCATCTGTCAATGGTAATTTAGACGGAGGTTCGATCATGGAAAAACCAAGGAAGAGATATATACAACAATTCAAGCAATACCCCGATGTAGTGTCTGTACTAACATTTCGTGAAATGTTAGGTGGAATAGGCGATAGCTTTGCTCGAAAGTTAATTCACGAAGGACTTGTAAAAGCCATCTTCATTAAACCGCACTACTGGATCTTCAAAGAGTCCATTATTGACTATGTATTAAGCGAGGACTACGCGGAGAGAAGGCTGAAGGTGCGGGTATGAAAAACAGGCAGCTTAGTCTTTCGGATATTCAAAAAGACTATATCAGCAAAGAAGAATTTTACCAAATTGCACATATATGCAAGGAAACTGCATTGTGGTTGATAGAAACCGGCAGGGTATCCGCAGAGAAGCCGAAACGAAAAGGATTTGGATACAAAATTGCAAAGGAAGAAGTTGAAAGGTATTTGGCTGATCGTCAACAGAATCCATTGTACTATCTCAAGGGCAAGCGCCACAACTGTATCCCATATACTCCACCGCAGCCATATTCAAGCGAATTAGGCGGCGCTATTCGGTTGGCTGTGGAGCAGGAAATGTCCTCTCTGCCGGATCTGCTGACAGAAAAGCAGGTATGCGCGATTTTGGGATATCGCCCAAAGCAGATATTAGACTGGAAACATTCTGGGAAATTGATTGCTCTGAAATGTTTTAATAAAACATATTTTCCTAAAATTCCACTGATGGATTTTGTTTCTTCAGAAGATTACTACAATTTGCCGTGTAAAGGAAGGAAACACATCGAATTGCTGAGGAGAGTTCAAAAATGAGCATGAATACTATCGCAATCACCAACCAAAAAGGCGGTGTTGGCAAAACAACTACCGCTTTGAACCTCGCGGCTGCCCTCGCAGCTGAAGATAAAAAGGTCCTGCTGATCGACAATGACCCCCAGGGCAATCTCACCGCAGCCCTCGGCTATACGCCGGGGGAACAGAAAAACACGCTGGCAAAGCTGCTGCTCGTCCAAATCGACTCCCCGGAGGATCTGGAACTCCACCTCGATCGTGCTGTCCTACATACCAGCAGCGGCCTTGACCTGATCCCTGCCAACAAGCGGTTAGCGGACGCCGCAGCCCGCTTGCAGGTTATGCAGCTTTCGCAGTATAACGCATCTGGCATCTCGGATGACCCTTGCGAGAAGGTGCTGGACAAGCTGCTGGCATCCCTGTGTGGACTGTATGATTACATCATCATAGACTGTGGACTGAAGCATGAACTATTGACCGTTAATGCTCTGGCTGCGGCAGATTACTGCATCATTCCGGTGCAGGCACACTTCCTCGCCAGTGAAGGGATTCCCGATGTTTTAGAAATGGTGCGTAATGTACAGAATCGATTCAACCCCAATTTGAAGATTGCAGGCATTCTCCTGACTATGTATCAGTCCCGCCCGCAGCTCTGCCAAAGCGTTCGCTCCAGCGTGGGAGAGATCTACGGTGACAGCATTCATGTATTTGACCGCCCCATTGAGCAGACGATCAAGGTTGCGGAGTGTCCGGCAGCAGGCGTGAGCATTCTCGATTATGCACCTAAGAATCCTGCTGCTGACTCCTATCGCTCCCTTGCCCAGGAGGTGCTGCGGCTTGGCTAAAAAAAGCATGGATGACCTGTTAAAGCGGCGCATGAGCGCAGCGCAGCAAGCATCAGAGTTGGAAGTAGGCAATGAGGCTTATGAAACTATGTTTCAAGCAAAGGCAGATGCGGCAGTACCCCGCTTTTGCGAATTGCCAATCAACAGTCTTTGCCCTTTTCGCACGGCAGACATTGGATTTCATCCCTACCCGCCCGAAAAACTCCGCGCATTCTCTCAGCAGCTTGCCAAGCAGGGCATCTATGAGCGTATTATTGTTCGTCCAGTTCCAAATAGTGAGCAGTATGAGATCCTTGCCGGACACAATCGTACTGAAGCGTGGCGACTGACCGGACACTCAACAATTCCTGCGGAGGTCGTGGAGGCCGATGACGCAAGAGCGATTTCCATTGCCGTTGCCACCAATCTCCTGCGGCGGCAGGACCTCACCATCATTGAACGGGGCAAAGCGTATAAGGCAATGCTGGATGCGCAGAAATGTCAAGGCACACGAACGGACATTGGAACTTCTGGCGAGAATCGCCAGAAGTTCCTCACCCGCGAAATTGTTGCGGATTTCTTCGGCGTGACGGAGTATGAGATCCGCAAAGCCATCAAGCTGGCAGCACTGATTCCACAGCTTGCTGATATTTTGGAGAACAGTCCACGCAAGCTGCCGATTGCCTGTGCGGAACGCATTTCCGATTATGATGCAGACTCTCAAAGGGCATTTGTAGAAATGTGCACCATTGAGGGATATGTACTCAATAAGTCAACCATACAGAAGATCGCCCATACCTGCCCACCTCCATCCGCTGAGCATCAAGACATTTACGCGGCTTGGCGGCAGGCACGGGCAGACGAGGAAATGCGCCGCGCTGCACCACCTAAGAAAATCGCCTTTGACCGTAGGAAATTTGCACCTTATCTGGACAAACTGAACGGCGATGAAGATTTAGAAGAGCTGTTTCTGGAGTTCTTGCGGCAGCGAATTGGCTGATGTATAATCGAAAAAAGAAAGAGAAAGGATAGCAACGCTATGGGCGAACAGGATAAAATTCAGCTTTTTGAAAATCAACCCATTCGCACGGCTTGGGATGAAGAACAAGAGGAGTGGTACTTCTCTGTTGTCGATGTAATCCATGCACTGACTGGAAGTGAAAACCCTCGCAGATATTGGAGTGACTTGAAGCGCAAGTTGAAGTCTGAGGGGGCAACTCAGTTGTACGAAAATATCGTACAACTGAAAATGAAATCGTCGGATGGAAAGAACTATAAGACCGACGCTGCCACAACCGAGCAGCTTCTCCGCATTATCCAGTCTATCCCATCACCCCGCGCGGAACCGGTGAAACGCTGGCTGGCAGAGGTCGGCAGGGAACGCATTGAGGAGACTATTGATCCGGAACAGGCCATCGACCGTGCGTTGGAAACTTATCTGAAAAAGGGGTATGACCCTGATTGGGTTCATCAGAGGCTGCTCTCCATCCGCATTCGGAATGAGCTTACCGATGAGTGGCAGAAGCGCGGCGTGGAAAAGGGTCGTGAATTTGCGATTCTGACTGATGAGATCACCCGCACATGGTCCGGCATGACCACGCGGCAGTACAAGAATCTCAAGGGGCTGAAAAAGGAAAACCTGCGGGACAATATGAGTGATACTGAATTAGTCTTGACCATGCTGGCCGAGGCATCCACCCGTGATATTTCCAAAGCCTCCAGGCCGGAAGGCTTTTCCGGCAGTATGGAGGTCGCCCGCCAGGGCGGTGAGGTTGCCGGCGTAGCGCGAAAGGCTCTTGAGGAGCGCACCGGCGCTCCGGTTATTACTGCGCAGAACGCCGCACAGATGAACACCTTGGTTGTGGGCATGATCGAAGAAGCCGCCGCGCTGCCGGCGCAAGCCGAAGCAGATGACAAAGAATAATAAGACTTATGCCAGAAGGCTCGACACCGCAAGGTGCCGGGCCTTTTTCTATCCCATTGTGAGGTACAAGATGAAAGAAATGAATATACAGTTCCACAAAACACGACCGCAAAATCCGTTTGACGATGGGGCGAAGGCCCGTTTGCACCGTATGGGCCTTCTGAGGATAGATGGAAGTGTGGACGAAGCCACATTGAACGCCTTGAGCCGCGCCTATTCCGGCTTATTGTTTGATGACTTGTGTGACACTTGTCAGAACTCTTGTGAAATCACAGAGATCCTTCGGAGAGTATATGAAGCCGCGGAGCAGGCCGAACCACGGCAAAAGTTCCTATTGATCTGCCTGCAATACGACGCGCTCTCTCAGCCGCTTCCCAATCCAATTTGGTGGATCAGCGGTGATTCGGAGCTTGCCGGGGACTTTGCAGAGCGTTTTATCTGCCATCTGAAGAAGCTGAGCAAGGCAATGGAGGTGACGGAGCCATGAAGGGAATCCTAATCTATCAGCCAACAAGCAAGTCCGCTCCGCTCGCCGATTTTATTGATGGGCTTGATCCGCGGCTGCGGGAAAAAATCCTCCTGCGGCTGTATTTCCTGACCCAGCTCGAAAAGCCGGAAATGAAAGAACCGCATTTCAAGCGATTTTCAATCGAGCGCTATCGGGATCTCTGGGAGCTGCGGGTGAAGAGCAAAGTGCTCATACGCATCATTTTCTGCACGCTTCCCAATGGAGATGTTCTGCTTTTGCATGGCTTTGTGAAGCGTCAGAAGCGGGATACAATGCAGGCGCTGGAGCAGTCTATCAGAATACTTGACGCGCTGCGGGAACATCCGGAGCGCGCGGTAGAATACAAGATCAAGGAGGAGAAAGCGTCATGAAGCAGGTATCCGGCATACCGCCTGACCGTATGGCAGGAATGCGCATCACAAAAATTATTTGAGAAGGAGGCTCTCCCAAACATGAAAAGAGTAATATCCTGCGTGCTGCTGATGCTGGTTCTTACCTCCAACGCCTTTGCGTTGGAGGTGCCTACGGACACGGTGGTTCAAAACCTCAACGGCAGTCAGCAAGCGATCAAAACCTTTACAGTATCCCCTGAGCAGGACCCTGCGGCACTAATTGAGGAGCCCTTTGAGCTGGAAGGGTATCTCTACACCTTTGCGGACATTGTAAAAAGTGAGAATCCCGTGGAAGAAAAGCGGATTCATACCGAGGTTATCACCGTTGAAACAACGAAAGATGACCTTGCTCTGATTCTGGAGCAGCTTAAGCCCACCATCGAGTATGATGACGGCAGATTTCAGGGTACCCTCGCATTGGATCACACCAGTCTCAATACCGTAGCCGCCGGCTATGCTACGAAAAACTACACGGTGACGGAAACCAAAACCATCGGACAGCTTGACCGCAACGATATGTCCTATGTCCCCGCGACAACCATCAAGAACGGCAGAACCCTGAGCCTCGCCAATGTGGAGTGGCAGGTCACCGGCACCGATCTTGTGGGTGAGGCGCTGATGCCCTCTCAATATCAGGCTGTTGCTACCTACTCTGCGAAAGCGTCCTATCAGGCGGCTACAGGCTATGTTACAACAGCGGAGTATGTTGGCGATGTGACCCACAAGGGTGTTGAAAGTGTTACTTATGTTCTGACCTATATCGGGACAGAAGCGAACCACAAGGGCGCGGCTGCCGCTCAGGTCGGAGCGTTTTTTGCGGATCACTTTCCTTGGATCTTAGGTGGAATCGTTCTGATCTGCGCCGCTGTGGGCGGCACGCTGCTTGTATGCCGCCGAAAGGCCGTAGTGAAAGCAGAATGTGAAGCGGATGAAACAGAGGAAAACGAAGAAGATCAGGAGGCGTAAAAACATGAAACTCTTTCAGAAACTGGTCTGCATGGCATTGACGGCGACAGCAACAGCATCCCTTTCTATTTGCGCTTTTGCCGCGGACTATACCTTTGACACAGCCGCGGACACCGACTATTACCCTTCGACCTCTTATGAGGACACCTACGGTACCGCGTATCATTACGGCAGCAAAAATCTTGTGGATTATCAGATTCCCGAACTTCCCTACGGCGTTCTCAGCACCACACAAACCGGCGTCATGGAAAAGCTCCGACTCCCCGGCCTACAGCAGACTGTAGGCGGTTCGGCTTCCGGTATCTACGGTGTGGGTAGTGGCGTAGGTATCCCAGCGGTCACACCCGTCATTCCGTCCTATCAGGAGCCTGCTTATACAAGCGCCAAAGATATGGAGCGAAAGGACGGCAGCATCGGCACCCTGAAAATTCCCTCCCTGGACATCAACATGAAGGTCTGGGAAGGAGAAACCAACGAGAGCATGAAAAAGGGACTGGGACATTACAGCTCCACCTCAGCGTGGGACGGCAATATCGGCGTGTGCGGCCATAACCGAGGTGCCAAGTACACTATCGGCAGCATCAAGGATTTGGAAATCGGCGATACCATCACCTATACCACGATCTACGGAACCCGCACGTATGAGGTCATCCTGGTAAAAACCATCTCCAATTCCGATTGGAGTTACTTGCAGGCAACAGCAGACAACCGTATCACGCTTACCACCTGTCTTGCCAATCAGCCTGAAAAAAGAATTTGCGTTCAAGCAGTGCAGATAATTCGGTGAAATGATGGAAAACAGTTGGAATTGCACAAAAAATGTTGCGTCACCGTTTTATCGGCGTGAGGATTTAAAATAAACCTTTGACAGCCTGAACCTTCTGTATTATCCTCAAATCACTCCGGAGAATCTTAATCAAAAGGAAGTATCAGTTTGGTACAGAATTTCAGACCAAATAGGAAAGATGACGAAATACGGGTCAAAATGGACATCACTGTTGACCTTCCCGCAGAAGTCGCGGAACAGGCAGAACGGATGGGCATTTGCGAGTTTGATCAATGCACCTTTGACGAAGCTACCCGACGCATGACCGCAAGTGTAACCACCGTCTTTTACCGGAAAGGGGCGTGATCATTTGAAGCGAATCCGAGTTATTTCCCTCGCTGTAATTGCTGCACTATCCTTAACAGTAACTTCTTTTGCCGCCGACAGTAGTCCGCAGCAGCAATCTGCTGCCGCTTACCTGCGTGAAGTCGGCATTATGCTGGGCAACGAGTCCGGCGACATGATGCTGGAGCAGGGGCTGACACGGGCGCAGATGGCGGCGATGCTCACCCGAGTTGTCGCAGATCCTGAACAATTTGAAAGGGACAGCACCTTTTACCGCAGCCTATGCAGCTTTACGGACGTTCCGGAATGGGCAAAAGGCTATGTGGGCTACTGCGCCGCAAATGATCTGGTTGCAGGGTATGGCAATGGACGCTACGGCTCCAATGACCCTGTTACTTCTGCGGCAGCCTGCACGGTGATGCTGCGGTGTTTGAATGATGTTGATGCTGTATGGGATTATCAGTCTGCCTGCCGGACTGCCGTTCAGTTGGGACTTGCTGCGGAAGAAACTGTTGCGGACGCCGAGATTACCCGCGGAAATATGGCGGTGCTGATCTGCCACACGTTGGCAAGGCTTGGTTATGACGTGAAATTGTCCGAAACTGCACAGCCAAATCTCTCTGTCAATGGAACATCGGACGCAGCCGCCGTGCAGGAAACAGCAGAGCCCTTCGATGCTGCTGCGGCCAAGCAGGACATCATTGACCGAACCAACGCTCTGCGCCGCGAAAAAGGTGTTGCCGCGCTGACTGTCAACGACAAGCTCATGCAGGCGGCGCAGGCACGGGCAGATGAGATGGCGGCCAGCGGTGTCTACTCTCACACAAGGCCGGACGGGAGAAAGTATACGACAGTCACGGACTGCAAATACATCGGTGAAAATATTCACTTGATCGGAGAATGGCAGATTCGAGATTCTTCGCTCCCGTCCTTTGCAGTTGAAGCGTGGAAGAATAGCGCGGCACATCTGAAAAATATGCTCAATACGAGATACCATGAGATCGGCGTTGGCGTTTCAAAAGGTACCGTCATGGATGAGCCCTACTGGTATTGCGTTCAGCTTTTCTTGTTGGACGGCTACAATGTCACATGGGTGGATGCGCCCGCAGCAAAAGGGTGACTTCGCATAATCAGTTGACATTAACGGAAGTCCAATTACGATGAACAATTTCATAACACAACCTAGCAGACCGAGGAAACTTGGTCTGCTTATCTTTTGCGAAAAAGGAGGAAAAGACCTTGAAAAAGATTCGAACAAGACTTTTATCATTATTGCTTGTACTGGTGACCGTTCTGAGTCTGCTGCCTACCTCGGCACTGGCAGCGTCCAGCACCGGTACCGGCATCAAGCCCACCAACAACACAAACTACTGGACCACCCGCCTGCTCCATGATGGAACGCCCTACAGCTATAAGCCGCCCATGGCGGCAGGCAAAATGCTCTACTGCATGGATCGCGGCTATGGCTATCGCTGGGGGACAGCCTCGTTTCTCAACAGCTACACCTATACCTCTGCCACCGGAGCCGATGCGGACGCTGTCTTGAAAACGGCCCTGGCGCAAAGTGGCATGGGTGAGCTGGACGCCCAGCAGCTTGAAAACTTCAAGTGGATGATGACCTATATCGTCGATTACAAGGGAGATATTCCCGGCAGCCTCTTCATGGCGGCGCAGACCTATGTGTGGGATCACCAGACCTTTAAGGGTGAGGGCGATGGAGATATTGACGGTGGCGGTTACGCTAACGCGGATACCTATGAAACCTATCTCGGCTATATTGACTGGATGTTAGCCGAAAAAGCAAAGGAGGACGCAGCCTTTCAGAAGCAGATCGAGGAGTACGCCGCACAGGGCGTCATTGCTACGGTTGTTGAAGATGACACCGCAAAATGGGCAGTGTGGGCAAAGTCCAGCGTAAAGGGCCGCCAGAGTTTTTTCAACTATTACGCGCCGAGAAAACTCTCTCTTGAAGCGCAGCCGGGAGAACCGGATATTCCCCCTGCGGGTACAGGCGATATTACGCTGAAGAAGGTTGCCGCAGGAACCACCCGTGGTTTAGATGGTGCCCGCTTTCTGATTTACCGGGACGGTCAGATCGTGGGCAGCGATGTAACGGCAAACGGCGGCATCATCGAGGTCAACGATGTCACCAAGGGCCTGTGGAGCTTCGTAGAAACGGAGGCTCCGGTCGGGTACTGCGCGGACTCTACCCCTATCAGCGTCTATGTGGATACCACAGATGGCGATAAGCAGTACACGGTCACTGCCGAAAATTACGCACTGCCCGATATGAAGATCACCAAGCGGGATGCCATGAGCGGCAAACCGATTGCCGGCACGGTGTTTTCCATTAAGTCCGTTACCGGCAGCTATTCCACCTCCGTCACGACCGGGACGGACGGCTCCGCAACGCTCTCGGCCATTCCTGCCGGTGTCTATGTTGTGCGTGAGGAATCCGTTCCCGAGCCGTACATCGTAACCAATACCGAGCAGACCGTGGCGCTGCGCCCCGGCAAAACCTCCGAGGTCACTTTCGTTGACTATGAAAAGCCCGGTCTTGAAATTGTCAAGAAGAACATCGCCAACGGAGAGCCTATCGAGGGCGTGACCTACCGTATCGAGCAGATCGACGGCAGCTTTTCTACCAGCGCCACGACCGATAACCATGGGCGGATTTTCCTCGACTCTGTTCCTGTTGGCACATTCAAAGTAACGGAGATCAATGTTCCCAACCATGTCATTCTCTGCCCCATCCCGCAGGAAGTGGCATTGAAGCCCGGCGAAACCTCTACCGTCACCTTCTTCAATGCCCTCAAGCCCAGCTTGGAGATCCGCAAGGTAGACAGTGTCACCGGTGATTCCGTCAAGGGTGCCAAGTTCCAGATCTGGTATGGCAGCAACCATACCGACACCGGTGAGCTCAACGACCTCGGCACTTACTTTTCTGACGCAAGCGGAAAAATCATTCTCCCCGAGATCAAAGATGGCTGGTACAAAGTGACGGAGCTGGAACCGGCGTCCGGGTACACCATCAAGGAGCCTGCCACGCAGGAATGCTTCATCGCCGGTGGTGAGAGCAAGGTGTTGATTTTCGAAAACACACCCCTTTCCGCCATCATCATCCGCAAGGTGGACAGCGAGAGCGGTCAGCCGCTGGAGGGTGCATGGTTTAGAATCCGCTACCTCGGCGGCACCTCCGGTACGGGCGGCACTGTGGTTGGCGAGTACAAAACATCCAGCAATGGCACCATCGTTGCAACCGGCCTCAAGGCAGGCACTTATGTCTGCGAGGAGATCTCCGCGCCGGACGGGTATGTGATCACCGACGCCGCGGAAACGGTCTATCTCTCCGGTAAGGATCAGGACGTCATTACCGTGACCTTCGGCAACGATAGGATGGGCTCGCTGCTTGTCGTGAAAAAGGACGCCGTGACCGGCGCTCCCATTTCCGATGTGGAGTTCTTCATCACCGATTCGGACGGCAGCGTGATCGGCAACGCCAACGGAAAGTATGTGACCGACAGCGCAGGCACCATCCGTATTGACGGCCTGACACCCGGCATGACGGTCATTGCAAAAGAGGTACGCGCCAAGGATGGCTATATCCTTGACGATACCCCGCAGAGCATCAAGATCAAGCGCAATGCCGTGATGACGCTGGAATTCCGCAATCAGCCCAAGGGCGGCGTACTCGTCAAAAAGGTGGACGCTGTAACAAATGCCCCCATCCCGGATGTTGAGTTTCTTGTCACGGATTCCGACGGCAATCTCATCGGCAACGCCAACGGCAAGTTCGTGACGGACAGCGCAGGTACTTTCTCTATTACCGACATTGCCCCCGGTACGACGCTCATCATCAAGGAAACCCGCGCCAAAGAGGGGTACCTGTTGGACGATACGCCGCAGACGGTTAAGGTCAAATCCAACGAAGTCACCACGGTAGAGTTCAGAAATCAGCCCAAGGGCAACCTCATCATCGTCAAGCAGGATTCCATCACAAAGGAACCGCTGGAGGGCGTTCAGTTCAAGATCGTCTATGCGGATGGCTCGTATGTAGATGCCGAGGGCGGCACGCTGTCCTCCAACGGCCTGTACTGGACGGATAAGGAGGGCAAGATCACCCTCTCCGGCATTTCCGGCACCGTTGTGGTGACGGAGGTTGAGACGATCCCCGGCTATACTATCGACGAAAACAGCCGCACGCAAACCGTTACCATCAATCCCAATGATACCCAGACGCTTCACTTTTACAACGATCCCGTGGGCGGCGTGGAGATTATCAAGGTCAATGCGGATAAGACCTCTCAGCGCATTCCCAACACTACCTTTGAGATTCGCAAGGTGGACGATGCGCTGGTGGACACCGTGACCACAGGAAAAAACGGCAGCGTGTTCTGCTCTTTGCCGGATGGCGCTTACTACGCCGTTGAGGTCGAGGCAGCGGATGGCTTCCGACTGGATAATACGCCCCATTACTTTGAGGTCAAGGGCGGCAAAACCACCACGCTGACCGTCAAGAACAAGGCGCTGTCCGGCATCCTCATCCACAAAATCGACAGTACCACTGGCGAGGGCATCTATGGCGTAACCTTCCTGCTCTATGACGGCAATAAGAATCCCATGGGACAGTATGAATCCGATCAGGACGGCTATGTTTACATCACCGACCTTGAAAAGTCCGGCCGCTACTATATCCGTGAGCTGGAAAACGAGGGCTACCATGTGGACAAGCAGCTCAAGACCGTCTATGTAACGGCAGGCAAAACCATTGAGATCGAGTGGGAGAACGAGCCTGTTACCGGTCAGATCCAGATTTACAAGTACGCCGCTGAATATAACGAAGTCACCGGCACAGCACCCGGCACGCCGTTAAAGGGAGCAGTCTATGAGATTGTCAACGCCCGCAGCGGCAAGGTGTTGGACTACATCACCACCGATGCGAGGGGTGTTGCGGCCAGTAAGCCGCTGCCTTTAACGCGGTATCAGATTCGTGAGGTCACAGCGCCTGCGTATTGGCAGGTGTCCTCGGAAGTGTTTGATGTTACGCTGGAGTATCCCGGCCAGATCATCAAGCTGTCTGCCTACGATAAACCGTCCTCTCTGGGGGTTACGATCACCAAGCGCGGCAATAGTGCTGTGATGGCTGGCAGTCAGATGCGCTATGACTTCACCGTTGCCAACACCAGCAATGTGCCGCTGGAGTCATTCTTCTGGCACGACCGCATTCCTACGGATATTGCCAACGCGACCGTGCTGAGTACCGGCACCTACAGTGCGCGGCTTACCTACCGTATTCTTTATAAGACTAACTACAGCGCGAGCTATCAGGTGTTGGCGTCCAATTTGCTGAGCAGCAACAACTACAGCTTTGCCCTAAACGCCATCCCCATGCAGGCAGGTGAGGTGGTAACCGACATCTATTTTGACTTCGGAACCGTGCCGGTGGGCTTCCAGTCCGTGGCGAATCCCACTCTGAGCGTGATGGTTAAGGGCACGGCGGTCAATGGCTACCAGATGGTCAACCGCGCGGATGCCGGCGGCAAGTATCAGGGTACCTGGCAGACCGCAACGGCCAGCTGGGTAACGATTATCCGAAAGATCGGCACTACCCCGAAACTGCCCAAGACGGGATATTAACTACTGAAAGGCGGCAACCAGCTTT
>UMHG01023229.1_pt1 | contig 20310 bp, 16 predicted proteins | sample 1965471 | NCBI WGS metagenome assembly UMHG01 (sample SAMEA4836092, study PRJEB28245) | human gut metagenome | biome: gut microbiome; material: fecal sample | place: Denmark | collected 2008
GCAGTTGTTGTCGGGCTATTTTGGATCTTTGCCCGACTGAATTAACAAGCGAAGGAGTTGGAGAAATGACAGCGGTTTCTATTGCCTTTTTGATTGTGTCAGTCATTGTGATCGCTTGGCTCTTCTATGAGCTCTGGAGCGCTTGATCTTGTTAGCGATCTGTACCAACTTTGAGAAAACATAATGCAATCCTCGATTTTGTGTTTAACCGCCTTCATGTTGGTTTTGTATTTGGTAACAAAACCGCTCGGGCTTTGGATTGAACCCATGGCGATGGGGCGAGCTCCGTCAATTGTGGCCAAAGCCGATTATTTCCTTTTGAAAGTGTTTCTGATTAAAAACCGACGACAGACTTGTTGGGAATACGGCTTAAGTTTGATTGCTTTCAATGTTGCAGGCTTGGTGTTTCTTTATCTCATTTTGCGTTTGCAAGGTTTTCTTCCGTTTAATCCCGAAGGCATGGGAGCCATGAGTGCACATCAGGCTTTCAATACGGCGGTGAGCTTTGTGACGAATACCAACTGGCAGAGCTACGGCGGCGAAACGACATTGAGTTATTTCTCTCAGATGGCTGGACTTACTGTCCAAAATTTTGTTTCGGCTGCTACGGGCATCTGTGTCGCTTTTGTACTGATGCGCGGCTTTGCGCAACATGAAACGACTCTTGTGGGCAATTTCTGGGCTGATTTGATCCGTGTGACTATCTGGCTGCTGCTACCGCTTTGCTTGATTTACGGTCTTTTTTTGGTGAGTCAGGGAGTGCTTCAGACATTTGACGCCTATGTCTCCGTGACAACTCTGGCGGGGGATGAACAGCGCATTGCTATGGGGCCGGTTGCCAGTCAAGAAGCCATCAAACTGTTGGGTACAAACGGTGGTGGTTTTTTCAACGCCAACTCTTCGCACCCGTTTGAAAATCCGACACAGTTGAGCAACTTCTTTGAATGTCTCTCGATTTTTGCCATTTCGGCCGCTCTCGTCTGGGTTTTCGGCCGCATGGTTAAGGATGTGGCTCAGGGCTGGACCATCTGGGCGTCAATGGCATTTATCTTTGTGTGCTGCGTGCTCTTCGTAGCCTATATGGAAGCCCTGTCGACACCGGTTCTGCAGGCCGTTGGCTTGGGTGAAATGAACATGGAAGGTAAAGAGGTGCGCTTTGACCTCGCTAATACGTCTTTGTTTAGCGTTGTGACAACCTCAGCCTCGTGCGGTGCCGTCAATGCTATGCATGACTCGCTTACTCCGCTCGCCGGAATGATCCCAATGTGGCTCATGCAAATCGGCGAAGTGGTTTTCGGTGGTGTGGGAGCCGGTTTCTATGGCGTGATTGTTTTTGCCTTGGTAGCTGTTTTCATTGCTGGTCTTATGGTTGGCCGCACGCCCGAGTATCTGGGCAAGAAGATCTCCTCGGTGCAAATGAAGCTGGCTTGCGTGACAATGCTCACGACTCCGGTGTTGGTGCTTGTAGGCACGGCCGTGACGTGCTTATACCCGGAAGCTCTAGCTAGCCTCAACAACACGGGTGCGCATGGTTTGTCCGAATACCTTTACGCCTGGAGCTCGGCAGCCAACAACAACGGTTCAGCCTTTGCCGGACTCAATGCCAATACATGGTTCTTTAACACGGGGCTCGCTGCGGCTATGTGGTTCGGTCGCTTTATCGTGATTGGTGCCGTTCTGGCATTGGCCGGTTCTCTGTCGCGCGAACGTTTGATTCCGGCAAGTTCCGGTACGTTGCCCACGAGTGGACCTCTTTTCGCAGGGTTGCTGGTCGGCGTGATACTGCTTTTTGGGGCGCTTACGTATCTGCCGGCACTTGCGCTAGGCCCTGTTGCCGAACATGTCATGCTTTTGGGTACCGCTCCCTAAAACGGATGCGTGCAACCTTGTTTCCATTGTTGTTTGATGACTAAAGAATTCGTCTTCGCCCAAAGGCTATAAGGTTCGACGAAGGACGAATCTCGAAAAATATGAGCAAACATGAAAAAAATTCGTCGTGGGATGCTGCACTGATCAAAGAAGCTTTGACTGATAGTGTGCGTAAGCTCTCGCCCAAAACGCAGATGCAAAACCCGGTGATGTTTCTTGTTTACCTGGGCAGCATTCTGACGACTGTTTTGTGGGTATTGTCTCTTTTGGGGCATTATCACGAATCAGCCATGTTTACCGGTTGCACGGCCTTTTGGCTGTGGGTCACTGTGCTTTTTGCTAATTTTGCCGAAGCGCTTGCCGAGGGACGCGCTAAGGCTCAGGCTACGGCTTTAAAGAGCCTCAAAAAGGCTACTATGGCGCTTAAGATCGACGCGAGCGACCTTAAAAACGTCGGACCGAACATAACGGGTGAAACCATCGAGTCCACAGAGCTTCGTAGGGGCGACGTGGTTCTTGTCAAGGCGGGTGACATCATTCCCTGTGACGGTGAAGTTATCAAGGGCATAGCTTCCGTCAATGAATCGGCCATCACCGGCGAGTCGGCTCCGGTCATCCGTGAATCAGGCGGCGACATGAGTTCGGTGACAGGCGGCACGACCGTGCTCACCGACTGGATTGTGGTTCGCGCCGAAGTCAATCCGGGCGAATCCTTTGTGGATCGCATGATCGGCATGGTCGAAGGAGCAGAGCGCCGCAAGACTCCTAATGAAATCGCGCTCACGATTCTGCTGATTACACTGACGATCGTGTTTTACCTGGTGTCGGCGACGCTTTTGCCGTTCTCTGAGTACAGCGTTTCGGCTAATCACTCGGGTACTGTGATCGGACTGACCGTTTTGATTGCGCTTCTGGTGTGTTTGATTCCGACAACCATCGGCGGACTGCTTTCAGCCATCGGCGTGGCCGGCATGAGCCGTCTACTCGGTGCTAACGTGATTGCCCGTTCTGGGCGTGCCGTGGAAGCCTCAGGCGATATTGATGTGCTTCTTCTGGATAAGACGGGCACCATCACCTATGGCAATCGTCACGCCACGGATTTCTATCCGTTGGGCGACGTCTCCGTCAGAAAACTCATTGAGACAAGTGTGCTCTCGTCCATTCCTGACGATACCCCCGAAGGTAAATCCATTGTGGCGCTCGGCAACAAACTGCTCGAGGGTGACGCCATCAAGGATTTGAGTGAAAGCGTCACTTTTGTGCCATTTACGGCTCAAAGTCGCATGTCGGGTGTTAATTTTGAAGGACGTCAGATTCGGAAAGGAGCGCCTGACACCATTATCCATTACGTCAAGCAATTGGGCGGGTTTGTCCACAGCGATGTCACTAAAGTGTGCGATGAAGTGGCCGGCCGCGGTTCGACTCCGCTGCTTGTCTGTGACAACAACACGATTTTGGGAGTGATCGAACTCAAGGACGTGGTCAAGCCTGGCATTTCGGACAAATTTGCCGAAATGCGCCGCATGGGCATAAAAACCGTGATGATCACGGGCGACAACCCCCTGACGGCAGCTTCCATTGCTAGTGAAGCAGGTGTTGACGACTTTCTGGCTGAAGCAACGCCTGAAGCTAAGCTCAAGAAGATTCACCAGTACCAAAGCGAAGGACACCTTGTTGCGATGACGGGCGACGGTACCAATGACGCGCCGGCTCTAGCGCAGGCCGACGTAGCCGTGGCTATGAATTCCGGTACGCAGGCTGCCAAGGAGGCCGCCAATATGGTTGACCTTGATTCAAGTCCTGCCAAGCTCATTGATGTGGTTCGCATCGGCAAGCAGATGTTGATGACGCGCGGGGCTTTGACGACTTTTTCTATTGCCAACGATATAGCCAAGTACTTTGCCATTATTCCGGCGGCTTTTGCCTCGACCTACCCCGGTCTGGGTGTCTTAAATGTCATGAATTTGGCAAGCCCCGTTTCGGCTCTGTTGAGTGCCGTTATTTTCAACGCGCTCATCATCGTGTGCCTGATTCCGTTGGCGCTCAGGGGAGTGACTTACCGCGCGCAGCCTGCTGCTAGTCTCTTGCGCCGCAATCTTTTGGTATACGGCTTGGGTGGCATCATCGTTCCGTTTATCGGTATTAAGCTGATTGACCTGCTGCTCGTCGTGATGGGAATTGTGTAGGGGAAACGAGAAGATGCTGACAAATAACACCAAAGTGTCCATGTTACAAAGCGAATCAATTTTAGCCATCGCTGGCAAGGCTCTCTGGGGGATGGCGCTGATGACAGTTATTCTCGGCATGTTCTATCCGGTGATGATGACGGGCCTTGCTAAATGTCTTTTCCCTAGACAGTCGACAGGATCTATTTTGACCGTAGACGGGAAGACAGTGGGCTCGGTTATCATCGGGCAGGATTTTTCGAAGACGCCGTACTTTCAGTCGCGTCCGTCGGCAACAGTCACACCGTACGATGCTGCGGGCTCTACTGGTACCAATTTCGGAGCGAGCAATGAAAAGCTTATTCAGCAAGTCCGAGAACGCGCGAAATTCTGGCAGCAGCTAACAGGCTCTGCTGCCAAGGTGCCGTCTGACCTACTGACGAGTTCGTCCTCAGGACTTGATCCGCATATTTCGCTGGCTGCTGCCCACTATCAAGTTCTGGTGGTGGCTCGCAAAACGGGACTGACTCCGGAAGAACTCAACAAACTTATCGATGCGCACGTTGAAAACGGACTTTTTGGCGGACCGGAATATGTCAATGTTTTGGCGCTGAATCTGGACGTGCAGAAACTGCACCGTGCCAAGACGAAATAAGCCTGAAAGTAGATGTTGGACCTAACTGGCAGCCGTTTGTGGCTATCTTGACGCAGGGATTTTTGAGGGCATGCATCGCGTTAGATTTGCGAATGTATCCGCAAAGAGCAAAATTTAATCCGCAGTAGGCCACGCCGAGAGCTGTTTGTCAGACTTGAGGCTGGCCGAATGGTCTGAAACTCAATGTGGTAACGGAAACATTGTCAAAAACGAGCTGCGGTGACGAGCAAGGATTCGTTTGTAATGAGTGACGAAAAAGCAGTGGATGCCGTCGGTGTCGACGTACCTTCGGGGGTCAATAGCGAAGCGGCTAAACTTTTGCAGCAAATTGAGCAAACGCGGCGTGGACAACTTAAATTTTTCTTCGGAGCGGCCCCAGGTGTGGGAAAGACGTACTCCATGCTTCAGGAGGCACGGGAAAAGCGCAACGAAGGACTTGATGTATTGATCGGTTGGGTTGATACTCACCGTCGCAAAGATACCGCCGCTCTGGTCGAGGGGTTGGACGTTCTACCCCGTAAAAAAATTCGCTACAACAACTTCGACTATGAAGAGTTTGACATTGACGAAGTCTTAAAGCGCCGTCCCGCTTTAGTTATTGTTGACGAACTTGCGCACAGCAATGCGCCCACATCGCGACACTCCAAGCGCTGGCAAGATGTTGAAGAACTTCTTGCCAGTGGCATCAATGTCTACACAGCCATGAACGTGCAGCATCTGGAGTCGCTCAACAATGTCGTTGAAAAAATAACCGGAGTGACTGTAAACGAGACCGTTCCCGACCGGTTGTTTGAAGATGCCTATGAAGTGCGTTTCGTGGATTTGCCTCCCAACGACCTTATCGGACGTTTACGTGCCGGCAAGATTTACATTCACGAGACGATTGAAACGGCTTTGCACGGGTTTTTTAAAAAGAGCAACCTTGTTGCGCTGCGTGAACTTGCACTTCGCAAGATGGCTCAGCGCGTTACGAAGTTTGACTGCAGTTGGAGGTCGGTGAGCGAGACTGGTGCGGTTAAGTCGGGTATCCTGCTTTATCTCAATGATTCGGAGGTCGCCGAAGTTTTGATCCGAGAGTGTTCCCGTCTAGCCTACAGCATACAGATGCCGTGGACTGCCTTGTGGATTGATGACGGGGCTTCCTGTGAAGAAGACCGCAACAAAATTAATGCCGTGCTGCAATTGGCCGAAGAGCTTGACGGCACGGTGCACATTACCGAGAGTATGTCGGCGGAGGCTACTCTCGTAGCATATGCGCGAGCCAAGGGGATCAACATGATCATGGCTTCGAACAATGCAATCAGCTGGCGGCTCAAGCGCCAGCTGATGCGTTTGATTCCCTCTTTGCAGTTGCTGCTCATTTCAGTCAATGGGGAAAAGAAAAGGCCGGGTGTTGATGCTTTGAGAAATGTGAGAAAGGAGTTTCTCAATGACGGATGGTGGCAGAGCTTTTTTACGATCTCGTTGTTAACGGGCGTCCTGATGATGCTGCGTGATCATCTTACGCTCGACATTATTTCCATTTTGTACCTTTTCCCGATCATCTTCATTGCGTTGCGCTTCGGTCGTAGCCCGGCGGTGTTAGGTGTCTTCCTTTCCGCGCTTGCCTTTGACCTCTTTTTCATCGAGCCGAGGATGTCGCTTTCGGTGGCCGACAGCAAGTATGTGGTCTTATTGGTTGCCATGCTCTGCGTGGGACTAGGCATCGGCACGGTGATTTCCCGTCTCAAAAAACTTTCTCAGGTTTCGGCTCAGCGGGCCATTCAATTGCAGACGCTTTACGCGCTCAGCAATGAGCTTGGTCGTGCGTTGCAACTTGAAGATATTGAGAAGTCTGTCTCGCAGCAGGTTGCGGAACTTCATGTGGACATGAAGGTCAAGCTTTGGGAATGTTTGGACGACATCAATGTCTTAAAGCCTGTGGGGTATTCTTCGGTCAAGATTGACGAAACGATTGCACAATGGGTGGTCAAGCACGGGGAGGAGGCAGGGCGTGGTACGCACACGCTTTCGTCGTCGCCGTACTTTTACGTGCCCCTGAAAGGTAGTGTACGTGTGCGCGGTGTTATGGCATTCATCAGCGAAGACAAGTCCATCTACAACAATATCGAATTCAAGCGCCTGGCCCACTCGATGGCATCGGCTATTGCACAGGCTTTCGAACGTTTGCATTACGTGGAGGTTTCGCAAAAGACCCTGGTCGAGATGGAGGCGCAAAAGTTTCGTCATATGCTTATCAGTGAGCTTTCACACGATTTGAGAACGCCGCTGGCAGTGCTTATGACAAGTGCTGAAACGCTGGAGCAGTCGTTGCGTCGAAAAAACTATCCTGAAATTGAGCAGGCGTCCGAGATGCTCGACAATATCGCCAAGATGACGCGATTGACGGACAATCTTCTGGAAATGGCGCGACTTCAGTCGAATTCGGTACAGATTAATCAGGATTGGATCCCGGTGGAGGATGTGTTTGGTGCCGCTTTGGCAAGTTTGCCTGTGGCGTTGGCCAAGAAATTTGACATCTCCGTCGAAGTGGCTCCGGATATGCCGCCGCTTTATGTCGATGCCTCACTTGTCAATCGCGTGTTGGTCAATTTGTTGGACAACGCTACGAAATATTGTGAAGATGGCGCGGAAATTAAACTGAAGGCTTCGACGCGTAGCCAACAAATTCTGCTTTCGGTCATTGACAACGGGCCTGGGTTACCAAATGATCCGTCTCGCTTGTTTGATCCGTTCAAGCGTGGTCTGAAAGAATCGGGTAAAGTCGGCATCGGTTTGGGACTATCGATCAGCAAAATGATTGCGCGTGTGCATCAGGGCCATATTGTGGCGGCAAACAATCCTTCGGGAGGTTCGAAATTCACGTTGATTTTGCCGATCAAGAAGATGCCGGAACTTGAAGAGGAAACTGAATCAGCCAGCGACGCTCATTGAGAAGATGGGGCTGCCTGGCGTTCTGCGTACGTTTGACACAAATCCGATACGGTCGCGAACATGACGGAGATTACGTTTAACTATTTGTCCGACGCACGCATTTTGGTTGTGGAAGATGAAGCGGCCATTCGTCGGTTTATCAACAGAACCATGACGGGATATGGTTCCAAGGTTTTCGAGGCTGGAACCTTGCGCGAAGCCCGTCAACAGAATCTGCTTTGGAAACCTGATCTCATCGTGCTTGATTTGGGGTTGCCCGACGGTGACGGAATAGAACTCATCAAAGATGTTCGCGCAAGCGGCTCTAAAACGCCCATTGTTGTGGTGTCTGCACGAAGCCATGAGGTTGAAAAAGTTGATGCGCTGATGGCCGGTGCCGATGATTACCTCACTAAACCTTTCGGAACGGCCGAACTGCTCGCACGCGTAGAAATTGCGCTACGCAGGGAGCGTCGAGCACACTTAGTGGCTGAGGATGCTATTGTCTACAAAATTGGAGATGTAGAAGTGAATTTGGCTCTCTACGTCTTGAAGAAAAACGGACGGGAAGAGCATCTCACGAAAATCGAATGGCGACTTCTGAGCGTATTTTTGGCACATCGCGGGAAATTGTTGACCCATCAGAAGCTTTTGAGCGACGTCTGGGGGGCTGACGCTTCCGGGCACAAGCACTACCTGCGGATCTACATCCAAAGGCTCAGAAACAAAATTGAGCCTGATCCGATTCGGCCACAATACATCGTGACCGAAATCGGCATCGGCTATCGCTTGATTGACAGCAGTCCGCAAGTTGCCTAACTCATGACGAAAACCCGAGGCAAAATGTCGCCTGTATCCGGATCGGCAAGGAAACGCGGCGGCAGTGCTTTGTAGAACATTTTGTGATTAATTAATCACTTGTTGCATCGAATCGTGAGAGTCCATCAGGGAAGTCGACCGCGCACAGCTTCTTTTAGCTGCCTGGTGAATTCCGCAAGTTTGCGCTTGAGTTCGTTATCGTTATTGAGATTTTCATTGATGATGCGCACGTAAGCTGAACCGACGATAACGCCGTCAACGCCGTGAGCCATTGCTTCGACGATATGCTCGGGCGTGCTGATGCCGAAACCGAGCAAGGTTGGCGGGGCGCCGGCGTCTTTCATGAGTTCGACGACATGATGCGTGGGCATGCCGGCGGCGCGATCTGTACCGGTGACGCCGCTTCTCGACATCAGATAAATATAGCCCTCGCTGTGTTGAGAAATGCGGCGTATCTTGTCAGCATCGGCGTTTGGAGGAACCAAACTGATCAGCTGTACGTCGTGCGCGCGTGCAGCTGTATCCCATTCCGATTCTCTGGCGCGCATCGAACTTGGAATGTCGGGAATCAGCACTGCGTCAACGCCGGCTTCATGACACTGAGCGAAGAAATGATCAAGCCCTGGTGCGTAGGCGAGGTTGATGTAGATCATGAGGCTGATTGGCATATCGGGATGTTTGGCTCGGTACTGTTGTACGACCTGCAGACATTTTTGCGTGTCAGAACCATTGGCAAGTGCACGTTTGGAGCTGAGGCAAATCACCGGACCGTCGGCGCTGGGGTCGGAGAACGGAATGCCGAGTTCAAAAGCGTCGGCACCGGCTTCAGTCAAGGTCTCCAAAATTTCAAGACTTTTTTCTGGTGTTGGATCACATAGGTTGACGAACGGAACCAGAGCACCGTCCTTTCGGGCTTTCAACGCGTTAAAGAGGTTTGCAAAACGATCGGTCATGATGGTTGTCCTTCACTAAATCACTTGGGGTCAAAGCGTTGTGGCGTTGATGTAAGCCTCGCGGTTCATGTGACCGTCCTTAAAGAGTCCGATGCGCTCAAAACGATCAAGCACCTGATTGACGTCTTTGTCGCCGCGGCCGGAAAGGTTGCACAGAATGATCTGTTCCTTGTCGGGATTTTCTCGAATCATTCGCAGTGCATGCGCGAGTGCGTGACTGCTTTCGAGTGCCGGAATGATTCCTTCATGCAGACACAAGTCACGGAACGCAAGTAGCGCTTCTTCATCGGTGGCGTTGACATACTGTGCGCGGCCGATGCTTTGCAGGTATGCGTGTTCCGGACCCACCGACGGGAAGTCAAGGCCTGCGGAAATGGAATATGACTCCTTGATCTGTCCGTCGGGCGTTTGCATATTGAAGGATCTTGCACCGAAGAAAATGCCTTCCTGGCCGTGACCGAGCGGTGCGCCGTGCTCACCCGTTTCAATGCCTAAGCCGCCGGGTTCCACACCGATCAGTCGGACGTCTTTTTCCTTGATGAAGTCCGTGAAGATTCCGATGGCATTGGAGCCGCCTCCTACGCATGCCACAACGGCGTCGGGAAGACGATGCTCAACTTCCATCAACTGGCGTTTGGCTTCTTCACCGATAATTTTTTGGTATTGCTTCACAATCGTGGGGTAGGGATGGGGACCAGCTGCCGTACCGAGCATGTAGTGCGTGTTTTCGAAGCTACCGGCCCAGTCACGCAAAGCTGCGTTGCATGCTTCCTTGAGCGTGGCAGCTCCCTCGGTGACGGGATAAACCTCGGCGCCCATCAACTCCATGCGAAGCACGTTGGGCTTTTGACGCGCTACATCTTTAGCGCCCATATAGATGCGGCATTCAAAGCCCATCAGAGCGCAGACAATGGCGGTGGCTACGCCGTGCTGGCCTGCGCCTGTTTCCGCAATGATGCGCGTTTTGCCCATCCGTTTTGCCAAAAGGGCTTGACCGAGCACTTGATTCGTTTTGTGTGCTCCGCCGTGCACGAGGTCTTCTCGCTTGAGATAGAGCTTGGCCTTGGTGCCCTTGGTGAGATTGCGGCACAGCGTAATCGGCGTGGGGCGACCGGCGTAGGTGGTCAGCAGCCCGTTGAGTTCGGCTTGAAAGCTCGGATCATCTTTTGTTTCGACAAAAGCCTTTTCAAGCTGATCCAAGGCCGGAATCAACAGCTCGGGAACGAATTGACCGCCGAACTTGCCAAAAAACGGATTCAACAGCATTTTGATGTGTCCTCTCTTGTAGCGAATGTGGTTTAAGCGGCTTGCGCGAGCGTACCGTTCCGGGCAAAGTCGCGGTGTGCTTCGACGATTCCGAGGGCGCGTCCGGTTGCAAGGGTCTGGCGCGCGAGCTCTACGCCCTCGGCTATCGATTGAACTCGGTTGCCGGCTAAAAGCAGAAGCGCCATGTTGGCGCAAACCATGTCGTTGTGTGCGGGTTTGCCGCAGCCGCTCAAAACGGCTTGCGCGATGCGTGCGTTTTCTTCCGGCAGGCCACCTTTGACGTCTTCTTCGGTGTACTTGGCCGTGATGCCGAAATCGGTCGGCGTAAAACGACCGGTCTGAATGTCGCCGTTTTCATACAGTCGGGCATATTCCGAAGGACCGGAAACGGAAACTTCGTCGTAACCGCTGCCGTGTACGACAAAACCGCGTTTCATGCCGAGTTCTTTGAGCGTTTGTGCGACCGGTTTGATCAGAGCCGTGTCGTAAACGCCGATGACGGCATAGTCGGGATGCGAAGGATTGGTCAGCGGGCCGAGGATGTTGAAGATGGTGCGGGTAGCGAGAGCGGAACGTACCGGCATCACGTTTTTCATGGAAGTGTGGTAGAGCTGAGCAAAGCAGAATGCAAACCCTGTGCGGACAAGGAGTTCGGCCGCTTGTTCGGGGGCAGGGGCGATATTAAATCCCAAGGCGGTCAGCAGATCCGAGGCGCCGGTTTTCGACGAAACGGAACGATTGCCGTGTTTGGCGATGAATAGGCCGTTGGACGCGGCACCGAGTGCGGCAATGGTTGAAACGTTGATTGATTGTTTGCCGTCGCCGCCCGTGCCGACGATTTCTCCGATTTCGATGCCTTCGGGACGAGGAAAGTACCGTGCGGCGCGAACCATGGCACGAGCTGCGCCTGCAATTTCAGAAGGAGCCTCACCCTTCATTTTGAGGGCTGTCAGAATGGATGCAAAGACGGCCGGGTCGGTTTCGCCGTTAAAGATTTTGGTAAAGAGTTCTTCGGTTTGTTCGCTTGAAAGGTCCTGAGAAGCGTAGAGAAGTTCAAGAGCCGGTGTCATTTTGGATTTCCTTTTTCGTCGTGTTGTTTGTCATGCAGATGCCAAGCCGAGAGAAACATCAGAGGCGCCAGCACGGAGCAGGCGGCAGGACGAAGGAAAGACCCTTGTGTGTTACGGCAGACTTCATTTTGCAGATCCTTTTTTGTTGATCCGCGGACCTTGTCTGGTGGTTTTTTGAGGATAAGAAAAAACCCGCTGACCTTGTTGTCCGCGGGTTCTTCTTTTCAAACTTCACTCGTTGTTGTGACGTGACAAAGCGCACCCGCCCTATGGGAGGTGCCACCACCAAAACTGGTTGAAATGCTTTGTCGAGTTCATCATCTGTTATCCGAGAAAAGAGAATTTTCGGTAGAACGTACCGGTTGTTGCGCTTACTTTACCTAGACTTTCGGTAAGCCGCAATAAGGTAACTTGCCTAGAAACAGCATTTGAGAGTCCTAAGATTTGCTCCAACGAGGAAATCTCGGCAAGATACGGGCCAAGTTCAACCATTTGGCCGCAAACTGTCGGCCTAAACAACGGAAACTAAACTATGACCGAACCTCTTCAGATTGCCGACATCGTGGTCGGCGACGGCGCCGAAGCCAAAAAAGGCGCTCGCATCACCGTGCATTACACGGGCAAACTCACCGACGGCACGGTGTTCGATTCGAGTATTCCGCGCGGCCAGCCGTTTGACTTTACGCTTGGTGCCGGTCAGGTGATCCGCGGTTGGGACGAAGGTTTTGCCGGCATGAAGGTGGGCGGCAAGCGCAAGCTTGTGATTGCTCCTGAATACGGCTACGGCGAATACGGTGCCGGCGGCGTGATTCCTCCCAATGCAACGCTCGAATTTGAAGTTGAGCTTCTCGAGGTGGAGGAAGTGCCTGAACCCGGCGAGCTTGAAATTGATGAAGTGCAGATCGGTACCGGAGAAGAAGCCAAGCCCGGTATGGTTGTGAGCGTGCACTATACGGGCAAACTCACCGACGGCACGGTGTTTGATTCGAGCATCCCGCGCGGTGAGCCGATCGAATTCCCGCTCGGACAGGGCATGGTGATTGCCGGCTGGGAGCAGGGCATTGAAGGCATGAAGGTGGGCGGTAAGCGCAAGCTTACGATTCCCTACAATCTCGCCTATGGCGCACAGGGTTACCCCGGTGTGATCCCTCCCTACGCTACGCTGATTTTTGACGTTGAGCTCACCAAAGTCGCCAAAATGTAACGGCTGATTCTCGGAGTCGACGATAGGCGCCGGTGCGAATGTTTCTCGTCCGGTGCTTTTATTTGCGCTGGGTTCAAAGCGGTTCGATCGGCACCACGTTGATAAAGCCCGGTTCGGTTAGGCCCACATGAGTGCTCACACGATACACGGCTTCGAGCATATCGGGCTTTAATACTTCTTTTGGAGTGCCGCAGGCTCGCACGCGACCGTGGTCAAGCATGATGAGACGATCGGAAAAGCGGGCGGCGGCCATCAGGTCATGCACGACGCACACGGTTGCGGCTCCCGTGCGCTCGGTGTATCGGCGTGCCGCTTGCATCACGATGAGCTGATGACGCAGGTCCAGAGCGCTTGTGGGTTCGTCAAGCAGCAACACGCGCGGAGAGGAAACAAAAGCCTGTGCCATGAAAACGAGTTGCTTTTGGCCGCCCGACAGAGACAGGACCGGTTCGGAGGCCAGTTCATTGATGTGCATGGCGTGAAGTACTGCATCAACGCGGTCAAACGTTTTGTCGTCGACCGTAAGTGAAAGGTCATTCACGAGTCCGAGCAACACCATTTCAAACACCGTGAGGCGACTCTGGACGGCGGTGAGCTGAGGGACATACGCCACGGCGCTGTTGGAAAGGGTTTTGCCGTTTTCGGTGGCGAGCACTCGCCCGGTTGCTTTCACGAGCCCAGCCACGGCTTTGAGCAATGTGGTTTTGCCGCAACCGTTCTGACCGATGACGCTTACCAGTTCGCCGCCTGCGATGCCGGCCGAAACGTCCGAAAGAACGGTTTTGCGGCCGAACGACACAGAAAGGTTCTCGATGCTTAGTTTCAGGTCGGTGTGAACCGGTCGGTCGTGCCCGCTCAATAGGCTTTCGTGATGATGGTCATGGTCGTGCGGATGAGTGTGCCCCATAGCTCAGTCCTTGTGAGATTTCTCTTTTGAAAGGTGACTTTTGCCGCTATCTTTCGTCTTCGTCGTTTATTTTGTATTGATTTGTGCGTTGACGATGAAGGGTCAGATACCACTGTACCGTTTGTTTGATGCCGGTTTCAAATGACATTTCGGGGTTCCAGCCGAGCTCACGGCGGATTTTGCTTGCGTCAATGGCATAGCGGAAATCGTGACCGGGGCGATCGGTGACGTTTTTGATGAGCTCTTCGTAGCGGTGTCCGTTCCAGGGTTCGAGTCGATCCAACAGACGGCAGACGATGCGCATCATGTCCAGATTCGAGTGTTCCTCGTGACTGCCCACGTTATAGCTTTCGCCGGCTTGACCGTCGTGAAAGATTTTGTCAACGGCGCGACAGTGGTCCATCACCCAAATCCAATCGCGCACGTTGCTGCCGTTGCCGTAAAGCGGTATCGCTTCGTGCGCAAGAGCCTTGCGGATGATGGTGGGAATGAGTTTTTCGCTGTGCTGCCAGGGGCCGTAGTTGTTGGAACAGTTAGAAATCGTCGCGTTCAAGCCGTACGTGCGGCAATAGGCGCGAACGAGCAGGTCCGAAGCGGCTTTGCTTGCCGAATAGGGGCCGTTGGGCGCATAGGGCGTTTTTTCTGTGAAAAAGCCCTCCTCGCCGAGGCTTCCGTAGACTTCATCGGTGGAAATGTGATGAAAGCGGGCTTGAGCCAGACAGCCCTTGCGTTTCCAGTAACGAAGGGATTCGTTTAAGAGTGCCACGGTTCCATTGACATTGGTGTCGACAAAAAGCAGAGGATCGACGATGGAATTGTCAACGTGGCTTTCAGCGGCAAAGTGGATGACACCCGTGATGTCGTATTTTTCGAGGAGATCGCGAATGAGCTCGGCATTGCGGATGTCGCCTTCGACAGGCACGACGTTTGGCATTTGCGTTTGTGCGTCAAAGGCGTAGCGAGAACCCGCGTAGGTGAGCGCATCCAGGTCGATCAGACGATAGTTCGGGTAGGTGTGCGCAAAGTACGCCACGAAATTGGTTCCGATAAAGCCGGCGCCGCCGGTGACGAGAATGCTTTTTTCAAACATGGGAAGAATCTTCCGTCAATGCCGTCAGCCAATGCCGCGGCTCAATTGCGTAAGGTTGCAGCGAGCTGAGCGACAACACGCTGTAGGACGGTCGTTTTGCTTTTGTCGGATAGTCGCTCGTAGCAATGGGCTCGATGCAGCAGGACAAATCGAGATGCCGCACGATGGCACAGGCAAAGTCATACCACGAGCCGTTTCCTGCGTTGGTAAAGTGTAAAAGCCGCATTGGTTTCAGGTGTGCCTTTTGCTCGTAGAGCGAAACCAATGCTTTTGCCAGATCATCGACAAGCGTGGGCGCGCCGATCTGGTCGTTGACGACGCGCAGATTGTTTTGTTTTGATGCGAGTTGCCGGATGGTTTGATAGAAATTGCGGCTGCCCGCTTTCTTACTGTAAAGCCATGCCGTGCGCACGATCAGGCCCGAAAAGCCGCCAGAGAGAAGCGCGGTTTCGCCGGCGCGCTTGCTGTGGCCGTAGACCGAGAGAGGATTGACGGGGGCGTCAATGCTGTATGGCGCAGTTTTTTTCCCGTCAAAGACATAATCGGTTGACAAGTGAATGACCGGTACGCCGCTTTCGGCAAGAATCCGGGGCCCCTCGGCATTGACGGCAAAAGCGGTTTGCGGATCATTTTCGGCGGCGTCAACGGCGGTGTAGGCCGCGCAATTGATTACGCAGTCGAAGGAGTCGAGGTCAAAACAAGCTTTTACGCGGGCTTGATTGCAGATGTCCAGTTGCTGACGAGAATACGCACGGCAAGCGATGCCTCGTCTTTGACAGAGCGCGTTAAGCGCTTGTCCCAATTGACCGCTGGCGCCAGTGATCAAGATCATTTGCGAGCTCCTTCATAGTGGAAGGCGGGCGCTTGGCAATAATGCTCCCAGGAAGAGGCCACTCTGTCCTTGCCAGACTGCAGGCAAACGGTGCCGCCCAGTTGCCAATCAATGGCAAGTTCCGGATCTGTGGCATTGATCGCACCCTCGCTTTCGGGGGCGTAGTAGGCGTCGGTTTTATAGGCCACATGCGCGATCTCAGAGAGAACTGCAAAGCCGTGAGCAAACCCTTTGGGAATGTACATCTGCAGATTGTTTTCGTCGGAGAGTTCGGCTGCAACATACTGTCCGAAGGTGGGGGAACCCGCTCGAATATCCAGCGCTACATCCAGAATGCGACCGCATACCGCACGCACGAGTTTGGTTTGAGCGTGTTTTCCCTTCTGAAAATGCAGTCCTCTTAGTGTGCCTCGCCGAGAGAACGAGGCGCTGTCCTGAGAAAAGTCAATTTGGATGCCGAGCGAAGCAAGCGTGCGGCGGTTGTAAGACTCCAGAAAATAGCCGCGATCGTCTCGGTAGACGGTGGGCGCAAGCAGCACAATGTCGGGGATGGCGGTTGAAAGAATCTGCATGAGCGATTTTCTCGATAGTTTCGAGGTCTCAGAAACAAAGCAATGACGCGGATTAGGCGTAACGGGCTTGAGTGCTGCGCAAAAGTAAAACAAGCAAGAACGGCACACCCACAAGACTTGTGACGATGCCGACCGGTAGGACGGCGCCGGCCGAGAGCAGTTTAGCGGCCACGGAACTTGCGAGCATCAGCATGGCGCCGGTCAAAAGACTTCCCGGCAAAAGATAGCGCTGATCTTCGCCGAGCGTCAATTTGGCCAGATGCGGTGCAACCAATCCGACGAAGCTGACGGTTCCGATAAAGGAAACGGAGCAGGCGATCAACAGCGCACTAATGCCAAAAGCGACAACGCGAAGACGACGTACGGGAACCCCCAGGCTCAAAGCTCTTTCTTCACCGATGGTGAGCGTCGTTAACTCCCACGAGCGCCCGATCAAATATGCCGCTGCGGCGATCACGGCGCCAGCGGCTGCTGCCGTGCTGGTCCATGTGCTGCGCTCCAGATTTCCGAAGGTCCAGCCGCTGATGAGTTGCGCGACTTCGGGGCTTGCATGGTACTGCAGGAATTGCTGCAGTGCCATGAAAAAGAAGTTCATGACGATGCCCGCAAGGATCACGGTCGAAGGCGACATGCCGCGCCGGCCGCCGAGCCAGTAGATGGCCGCAGACACGATGATGGCCATGGAAAAAGCGGCAAGCGCCGTGCCGAGCCAAAGCATACCGAAAATCGTAAATCCGGCGGTGATGGCGCCGGCTGCGCCGAATCCGGCGGCTGAGGAAATCCCCAGTGTTGAGGGACTTGCCAATGCATTGCCGGTGATGTTTTGAATTTGCAGACCGGCCAACGATAAGGCGGCCCCCACGAAGAAAGCCGTCAGCGTCATCGGCAGACGAATGGACCAGACGATGACGGCTTCAGCTGTGCCGGTTTCTGGCCCTTGCAGCAGAGCCTGAAGCACCGCGGCAAGTTTCATGCCGGAAGAGCCCGTCATCAGGTCTGCTAAGGCAAGCAAAACGACTCCGACAACACCGGCAGCGAGAATGCGCAGGCGTTTTCGGCTTTGAAGTCGGTATTGCAGGTCGCAGCTCACGGTTCGATTTCCTTTGCGATCGGTTTAGCGTTCGAGCTTGATGAAGAACGTTCCCGAGCCGTCAATCTCAGGCAGATACGTTTTCCAGAAACGGTTGTATTCGGCAAGCGGATCAAAATCGGCAAATGTTTCGGGGTAGATGATTTTGGCGAGATCCATCAGATACGTGTAGTCAACCATGGAGCGTAGAGAGCCGTGGTCAACGCCGTAGATCTCTCCGGTTTTGACGGCTTCAAGGGTTTTCCATTCGGGACGAGCGGCAAAGCCGCGCAGCCGCGATTGTGCTTCTTTGGGGGAGACGGAAAGCCCCATGCGCATTTGATCGGTGTCATGAGCGCCTTGCCAGATACTGCCGGTGATGACAACAATCTGCGGATTGTGTGTTAGCACGTATTCGCGGGAAAGTGCTGCGTAGGGCTGCTTCATGTCCGCGGCAATGTTGTTTGCCTGCAGCTGATTGAGAATGCCGCCCCAGAGCACGCCCTTGTTGTAAGTGTTGCCATATTCGCCCGGGCCTTTGCTTCCGGTTTCGACGTAGACGCGGCGGGCTTTGGCTGATTCGGGGAGTTTGGAGACGCGCTCGCGAACGATATCGGCAATTTCAAGATAGCGTCGATTCAGACTTTCGGCCGTGGATTTCTGATTGAGCAGTTCGCCTAGGATTTTCGTACTTTGAGTGTGATTGGCAGCGGTAAGCGCGTGGTAGTCGAGCACCACGGTTGGAATGCCGGCTTTCTGAAGAACTTCGACGCGTTTGTTGTTGTCGGCGTACTGGCTCTTGTTGATCAACAGGAGATCGGGCTTGAGCGAAATGATCTTTTCCGTGTTGAGAATGTTGTCGTGGTAGCCGCCGATGCTCGGGATTTTCTTGATCTCAGGAAAAGACTTCGTCAGCGCAGTGTATTCGCCAAAACGCGTGGCCTGCCAGCCGTCCTGAGGCAGGGCGACGACTTTCTTCAAACTCTCGGTTCCGCCCACCATCAAAAAGTTAAGGATGTAGTTTCCCACGACGATGCGCTGCGGCGTCTCTTTGAGCGTGATCGTGCGATTCTCGAGATCGGTGACGGTTATGGGGGCGGCAGCTGCACTCAGCGACAGCATGCCGAAAAGCAAAACAAGGGTAGCGGATTGAAAAAGACGACCGAGCATATCCGAAATCTCAAAGAGGACGGCGCGCGACTGCCGCCAGTATGATGTTTTTGCTTTTTGTATGATACTCGTGCTTTTTCAGGATGCCATAGCTCGAAAGACGTACGACAACAGTGAACAAGAATTTGGCAGAAACGGGCAATCCTGAGGAACAAAAAAAGGAAGCGCATCAAGTTAGAAGCGCTTCCTGTCCGATCGGATACAACCCGCTGTTAGGCGAAGAAGCCTCGCAGTCCGTAGGCGAAGATCGCAATGATCACGACCGGAATGACATAACGCACCCAGACAAACCAAAGGCCGGTGGTTTTATGCGGCAGCGTACCGCAGTTGTCAATTTCGTCCTTGGCGTTGTTTTTCATAATCCAACCCACGAAAATGGTGGCGCCGAGTGCTGTGATCACAAAGCAGATGTTGCCGCTCACAAAGTCGAACGCATCGAAAATGTTGCGATCGAGAATGCGTACGTCGCGCCACGGACCATAGGCAAGAATGCAAGGCAGATTGCCGAACAGGAAGATGCCGCCAAGCGTCAGATTGATGGCGCGGCCCAGGCTGATGCGCAGACGTTCGACAAGCACGCTGATGATCACTTGATAGATGGTCAGCGAAGTCGTCAGAGCAGCAATCACCAGCAACAGGAAGAAGACGATCGCAAAGAAGTTGCCGAGGAACATTTCGGAGAATGCGATCGGCAGAGACTTGAAGACAAGAGACGGACCGGAATCGGGAGCCAGATTGGCGCTAAAGAGCGACGGAAAGATCATGAAGCCCGCCATTACGGCCACCAGCGTATTGATGATGCCTGTAATAACAGCTGTCTTGACCATGTCTTCCTTCTGGTTCAGGTGCGAAGAAAGCGTGATCATCACACCGAAACCAAGTGACAGGGCAAAGAACACCTGGCCGAGCACGTCAAGGAAAAGTCGGGGTGTGATTTTGGAGAAGTCAGGCGTCAGGTAAAAGCGAACGCCTTCGGCTGCGTTGTCAAGCGTCAGATTTCTGATCACCATAACCAAAAGGCACAACAACAGAAGCGGCATCAGATATTTGACGGAACGCTCAATGCCTTGAATAACGCCCTTGCGCAAAATCACCCAATTGATGAGAACGAAAACGAGGGTGTAGCAGGTAATCGCAAGGGGGGAGTTTTCAATGGTGTCGGAATAGAAACTTTCGGTGAGTTCCTTGGTGATGGGGCTTGACAGATCCAAACCGCCGGAAGCACCCACAACGCCCAGCAAAATGTGCCAGATGTAGGAAATCACCCATCCGCCGATAACCATGTAATAGGCCAGAATGCCAAAAGCTCCCAGCAGACCCGTATAACCGAAAATCTTCCACAACGGACTCGGGGAATAGCCGGGAGCACGGCCTGCCAAAGCGAATGCGTCAACACTGTTGGCCTGTGCGCGGCGGCCGATGACGTTTTCAACAAGGATAATGGGAATGCCGACGAGCATCATGACGGCAATGAAGGTGAGCACGTATGCACCACCGCCGTTTTCACCGACGAGATAAGGAAAGCGCCAAGTGGCGCCGAATCCGATCGTCGCGCCGGCAACGGTCAGGATATAGGTCAAGCGGCTTGACCAGGTTTGTCGTGTACTCACCCGTTTTCTCCCGAAAATTTGTTTTTCTTCTATTGCAAAAAGAGTCCCGGCAGACAGGCTCGGGATCTCAGATTTCTTGCAACTATTAACCCATTTTCGACTATACCATATAACCTAATATGACAATGCCTCTGTTGGCGGTTGAG
>UMHG01036256.1_pt1 | contig 19579 bp, 10 predicted proteins | sample 1965471 | NCBI WGS metagenome assembly UMHG01 (sample SAMEA4836092, study PRJEB28245) | human gut metagenome | biome: gut microbiome; material: fecal sample | place: Denmark | collected 2008
CGGCGAAAACCGACGGCCGTATTTTACAGCAGAACGAATTTTTTCGAAAAAAAACGCATGTCCGACCGGGTGTGCCTGCTGCCTTGTTACGTATTAGTATTAAAAGCCGGAAGTCCGATGGAAAAAATAGATAAGGAGCTGCTCAGGCATTACCTCGAACACGGGGGCGATGCCGGCGTGCGCGAACGGTTGCGCGAATGGTTTCTCGAACACGACGCCGAGGAGGAATTTACCCTGCGGGAAGACGATCCCGTGAGCGGGGAGCTGTACGCCTTCTGGGAGCGTTCGCTGCAACGGTCCGTGCCGCAGCGGACGCTCGACGAGCGTTACCGTGCTCTGGCCGGGCGGCTCTTCGGCCGAAAACTCCGCCTGCAACGGCTGTGGCGGAGGCTGTCGCAGGCTGCGGCGGTGCTGCTCGTGCCGATCGTCGTCTGCGCCTATCTGCTCGCGTCGCGGCAGGTCGCGGAGCAGCCGGAGTGGGTCGAGGTCTACGCGCCCTACGGGCAGACCCGCTGCATCACGCTGCCCGACGGGAGCCGCGTATGGCTGAATTCGGGGACCTATGTCTTTTACCCCGACCGTTTCGACCGCGAGCGGCAGCTCTTCGTCAGCGGCGAAGTCTACATGGACGTGACCAAGGATCCCGAGCGGCCCTTCCGTGTCGATACGCGCAACGTCAGTATCCGAGTGTTGGGAACCCGTTTCAACCTCCGCTCGTACAACGAGGACAAGTATGTCGAGACGTCGCTCGTGGAGGGAAGCGTTGCGCTGGGATTGAAGCGCGACGGCGGCGCGACCATCCTGATGCGTCCGGGCGACAAGATTCTGGTCGACAACGCCACGAACGCAGTCGTCCGCGAGCGGTTCGACTGTGCGCACTACATCTCGTGGCGCGACGGTTTCCACGTCTTCCGTCACAAGACGCTCGGTGAGATCGCCCGCGATCTGGAACGTATGTTCGACGTGCAGATCGTCATCCGCGACACGTCGCTGCTCGGCGAGGAGTATTTCGCCACGTTCGCCAGCGGCTGGGAGATCGACGAACTGCTCGACGCGCTGAATATCCACCACACGCTGCACATCCGGCGCGACGGCCGCATCATCGAGATCGAGCGCGCCCGCCGGTAGGGGCCGTATGACGCACCGAAGCCGACTGTTGAAAACGAACCTGAAACACGCATATATGCCTATGGGAAAGGAATGATGGAAAAAGCCGGAAAATGTCGTTGCCCATTTTCCGACTCGGAATTTTGAGACCTAAATTAAATCTGCAAAACCTGAACAAACCTATGAATTATCTCTACACGAACCGAAGAAGCGTGGGAATATTCGGAGGTCTGCTGTTGCTGATCCTCTTCTCATGCTGCGGAATCGGGAGAGCGGCGGCCCAACAGCAGGGCGCCGAACAGCGCATCACGCTGTCGATGCGCGACACCGCGATTTCGGACATCCTCGAAAACATCACCAAACGTTACCAGTACGCCTTCATCACCCGCACGGCCAACGTCGATACCAACGCCCGCGTTTCGATCGACGTAGTCGACGAACCGCTCCGTGCGGTGCTCGACCGGATTTTCGCCGGGCAGGAGGTCGCCTTCGAGTTCGACGGGCGGCTGGTGCGCATCTCCAAGGCGGCCGTACCCCCCCCCTCTGCGTCGACGATCACGGTTTCGGGCGTCGTGCGCGACGGGTCGGGCAATCCGCTGGCGGGCGTTACGGTCATGGTGGCCGGAACCTACAAGGGCGTTACCACCGACAACGACGGGCGCTATGCGCTGCGTGTCGACGGCGAGGCGTCGGTGCTGCAATTCCTCTATCTGGGCTATAAGAACGTCGAGGAGACCGTCGGCAAACGCACGACGATCGACGTGGCGATGGAGGAGGATCTCAAAATGGTGGACGAGGTGGTCGTCATCGGCTACGGTACCCAGTCGCGCAAGACGCTGACCACCTCGATTTCCAAAATCGACGGCGACAAGCTCTACGGCGCTCCCGTCTCGACCGTGGGCGACGCCCTCAAAGGCAAGGTCGCGGGTCTGCGGGTGGCCACCAACAGCTCGCTTTCGGGCGAGGCGCCCCGTTTCCTGATCCGCGGCGGATCGTCGATCAACATGGGCAACGACCCGATCTATATCGTCGACGGGGCGCTGCGCGACGACCTGAGCGGCGTCAACCCCAACGACATCGAGTCGATGGAGGTGTTGAAGGACGCCGCTTCGGCCGCGATCTACGGCGCACGCGCATCGAACGGCGTCATCATCGTCACGACGAAGAAGGGCAGCCCCTCGCAGGGACCCCAGGTCGTCTTCGACGTACAGGTGGGTTTCTCGGCGCCGACCAAGAAGTGGGACCTGCTCAGTTCGCGCGAGCAGATCGCGCTGGTGCGTCCGGCCATCGCCAACATCTACGCCAAGTCGACCGGCACGCTGGCCGCCAGTTCGTGGCTGGACGGCGCCAATGTCGCCGTGGGAACAGGGAACACGTCGAACAGGAACCAGTTCACCACGCGCTATCTGGAATACGGCGGTACGGTGCCCGACGGCTACGAGTGGATGTTCGATCCGCTCGACAACAGCAAGGTCATCATCTTCACGGATACCGATTTCCAGGATCAATGGATGAGCGAAGCCTTCTGGCAGAAGGAGTACATCGGCGTCAACGGCGGCAGCGACAGGATGAGCTACGCCGCGTCGATCAGCTACCTCGACGACGGCGGCGTCTTCGCCATGAGCGACTACGACGTCTTCACCACGCACGGCAACGCCAGCTTCAAGATCACCAAAAGCCTCGAAGCCTCCACGACGTTCGACATTTCGCGCCAGCGGAGCAGCAAGTTCGTGGACAACTACTTCAACGCCTTCGGCCGGGGAATCATGTTCGCCCCGACGGCGCGCGGCTTCGACGAAGAGGTCGGCTGGATGTCCAGCGGCGGCAACGCCAACGCCCAGCTGGCCTCGTTCTACGAGGCGTTCTACGACCGCGAGGCCGCCACGGATCGTATTTCGAGCACCTTCAATCTCAAATGGCGGATCCTCGACGGGCTTACGGCGACGGCCCAGTACAACTATTACGGCAACAACTACCGCGGCAGCTACTACGCCCGCGGCGAGGTCGACGGCTACCCGAACCTCATCAGCCAGACGCGTTCGACTACCGAGACGCGCACGCAGACCGTCCGCGACACCTTCACGGCGCACCTGGCCTTCAACCGCACCTTCGCCGACAAACATACGGTAGGGGCGACGCTCGGTTACGAGCTGATGAGCCAGCGTTACTGGTACCTCACCTCCAACTCGACGGGTTCGGCTTCGGACGACGTGCCCATTCTCGATTCGGGCATCAACTTCAAGGCGTCGAACAAGGACGAAAAGCAGGCGCTCATGTCGTTGTTCGGCCGCGTGTCGTACGACTTCGCACAGAAATACATCGTTTCGGCCACGTTCCGCTACGACGGCTCCTCGAAATTCGCCAAGGGCAACCAGTGGGGATTCTTCCCGGCGGCTTCGGCGGCGTGGGTCATCAGCGAAGAGCCCTTCTTCGAGGGGGTCAGACGCACGATGAACAACCTCAAACTCCGCGTGTCGTACGGTCAGACGGGTAACAACGGCATCGGACTCTACGACACCTACGGCGCCTTCGCCACGGGGCAGTACAACGGCCATACGACCTTCCTGCCGTCGGCCATGCAGAACGCCGACATGCAGTGGGAGTCGACCACGCAGCTCGACGTGGGGCTGGACGTCGGGTTCCTCAACGACCGCGTGCGCTTCATCTTCGACTACTACAACAAGAAGACCGACAACATGCTTTTCTCGATCACCATGCCCGACACGGGCCCCTATTCGAGCGTGAAGGCCAACGTGGGCAGCGCCCGTTTCTACGGTTTCGAGGCCGAACTGAACGCGGAGGTGATCCGTACCAAGAACTTCTCGTGGAACCTCGGGTTGACCTACTCCTACAACCGCAACAAGGTGCTGTCGCTGCCCGAGGAGTACGCCTACGACGAGGTGGACATGTACGGCAACCCTACCGGCCGGAAGGCCTACCGCATAGGCGGCTACAAGATGTCGGAGACGGGATACCGATTCGGCGGCACGGCCGTCGGCGAGTCGCTGGGGCGTATCTACGGCTACAAGATCGACCACATCATCCAGACCGAGGCCGAGGCAGACGCAGCCTATTACGACGCCCTGTCGAAAGGCCACCGCGTGAGCGACGGACAGCAGATTCCGGGCCGCAAGGACGCCGGCGACTACGAGTGGTGCAACCGTTACGGTTCGGCGCGCGATGCCGACGGCCGCGAAATCATCAACGCCGAGGACATGTTCTATCTGGGCAACGTCGTGCCCCACTCGACGGGCGGTATCAGCAACACGTTCCGTTACAAGCGGCTGACGCTGTCGATCTACCTGGATTACGCGCTCGGACATTCGATCTACAACTACATGAAGACCCGCATGATCCAGAATACGATCGGGCAGAGCAACTCGGCCATCGCCTCCTACGTCTACGACTGTTGGAAGTACCCGGGCGACACGAATGCGAAATACGCCCGCTATTTCCCCAACGACGGCGATTACGGCAATGCCAACTGGGGCCGCGCCTCCGACTTCAACGTCGAGAAGGCCGATTACCTCTGTCTGCGCGACGTGTCGCTCTACTACGACCTGCCGGAACGGTGGGTGCGCAAGCTGCACATGAAGAAGCTGACGGTGGGCATTACCTGCAATACGATCGCCTACTGGACGGGCGTCACGGGCGCGATCAACCCCGAAACGGGTATGGGAGCCACGTCGAGTTCGGGCCACTACACCTCGGTGTCGACGGCCAATTCGAGCTCCGATTCGCGGCCGAACATCTTCCCGCCTACGAGCAAGTTCCTTTTCAACCTGAAAGTCACCTTCTAAATCGGATCAACCATGAGAATCGAAAGCAGCATAAAGGGATGGTTCGCGGTCGTCGCGGTATCCGTCTCGGCCGTATCCTGCGACATGCTCGATATAACGCAAGACAATAAGCTGTCGGTCAGCAACATGTGGAAAACGGCGGAGCAGGTCGAAGGTTCCACCTACGGCATCTACTCCGAGCTCCGCTCGAATTTCGTCCAGAGCCAGATCAACGTCTTCTACTGGGGCGAGTTGCGCGTGGGCGAATACATGTGGGGGCCGTCGTCGCTCTTCAACGTATGGGTTGGCCGCGAGGTGATCCAGAACACGATGACGGCCAACATCACCTCCTGCGGGTGGTCGGGCCTCTACTCGGCGATCGATCAGGCCAACGCCGTGCTCAAATACGCACCCGACACCGCGATCCCGATGACCGACGCCAAGCGCAACTGGGCGATGGGACAGGCCTATTTCGCCCGTGCCTACGCCTATTTCTGGGCCGCGCGCCTGTGGGGCGACGTGCCGCTGAACCTGCGGCCGATCGAATCGGTCGACCAGCCCGAGACCTACCCCGTGCGTGCGCCGAAAGCCGACGTCTATGCGCGGATCGGCTCCGACATCGAATCGGCTCTGGCGCTCTCCGACGCGCTCGGCTCGGACAAGTATCTGGCTACGAAGACGGCCGTGCTGATGCTCAAAGCGGAGTATTGTCTCTGGATGTACTCCGCCCAGAAGGGCGGCGACGCCTACCTGGACGGTGCCGAGGATGCGCTCGAAGCGATCGGCATCTCCCCGTCGCTGCTGTGCGACGACTACGGCCAGATTTTCGACCGCATGGTCGACAACGCGAAGCCTTCGAAGAACAGCAAGGAGGTGGTCTTCGCCCTCTACAACGACCAGACCGAATCCAAGACGGGCGGTTACAGCTGGTATTTCGCCTTTCCCGAAGCCTACGTGGCCAAGGGTTATCAGGGCAATCCCGTGCCGATCTACGAGACGCAGTGGCTCGACTACGGCGAGGGATTCCTCGCAAAACTCCGCGACAGCCGCGACAACCGGGGCGACACCCGCGTCAAGTACAATCTGGGCGAGGGCGACTACGGTGCCGACGGCGGCCGGCTGACCTTCTGCCGCAAGTTCCTCGGCGACATGAGTGCCGGCAAGATGGTGCTCGACGCCGATCTGATCTACTATCGTGCGGCGCTGGCCGTGATGATGGATGCCGAGTTGAAGTACTACCGCAAGGACTACGGCGGTGCGCTCAAATCGCTGAACATCATCGCAAAACGTGCTTACGGAAAAGACGACTACTATACCGATGCCTCGCAGGAAGCCGTGCTCGAAGCGCTCGTGGACGAGTATTTCCTCGAATTTCCGGCCGAGGGCGTCATCTGGTGGGCGCTGATCCGGCTCGACAAGATCTGGGACTACAACGACTACCTCGCGGCGAACCGGAACAACACGAACATCCTTCTGTGGCCGATTTCGAAATCCGCGCGGGACAAGAACTCGAATCTCACGCAGACCGAGGGCTGGTATTGATACACATCTAATTCGACAGGAACATGAAATCTACGATAAAAACAGCGGCATGGATCTGTGCGATCCTGCTCGTTTCGGTGTCGTGCTACGACGACGGCACCGATTGCTTCGACACAGCGACGCGGATCTCGCTCTATCCCGACGTGGAACTTTTCAATGCCGACGGCACCACCGCATCGGGGAACGAGAGCTTCGTTTCGGCCGTGACCGTCAACGTCGGGCCTGCGGTTTCGGATATGGCGTGGGAGGCCTCCGTTCCGGCCTCGGCCGCGTGGGCGACGGTGCGCAGGACGACCGTGGCGTCGATCTTCGAGGAGGCGACCGGCGGCGCGCGCCACGATCTCTCGGCGGACGGCATCGAACTGGTGCTGCAACCCAACACGGAGTATCGCCGCACGGTGGTCGTCACGATCGCTGCGGCCGACGGCACGACGGCCGACTACGAATTCACGCAGCTCGGTCAGAAGGCCGACGCTGCGGTTACGTCCGAGACCGCACAGCTCGTGTTCATGGCTGCCGGCGGGTCGGAGACGGTGACCTATACGAGCAACATGGGCGATGCCTATGCGTATGAAGTCGTCTATGGCGAGGGCTCCGCCGACTGGCTGACCGTCGGCGACGGCGGCGTCGGCACGCTGACGCTGACCGCCTCGCAGTGGGACGATCAGGAACGGCCGCGTGCGGCGACGCTCCGCATCGTCGTGGGATCGGCCGATACGAGTATGGCGACGCTCGAAATTCCGGTGACGCAGAATGCCGCCTACGATTACTACTACATGTACGGCGCGTCGGCCGACGCGCTGGCCGTCGGCGATGCCTATGAGCTGACGCGCAAGGCGGCCGGCGAATATACGGGGACGCTCTACTTCCTGCGTTCGGCCGACGGCGGCAATCCCGTGCTGCTCAACAAGAACGGCCGCACGGTCTCCTATCCCTGCTATGCGTTGACGAAGGAGGGTACCGTCGCGGAGATACCGACGGCGGAGACGCAGCTGCCCGCCGGCCCCGACATCGACATCGACGGCGTGCGCAGGTTCACGGTCGATTTCAATGCGATGACCTGGTCGTGGGAGCGCGTGACGACGCCCAACTGCATGCCCGATACGGAGGTGGCGGCCTATCCGACCAAGGCATACGTGACGCGCGACGGCGGTACGAAGACGTGGATGACCGTCGGTCTGCACTGGGCGGGCGACGCGACGATCGGCCGCTACAAGCTCGGCAGCGGACTGGTGAGCGGTCATCAGACGGGAGGCTACGGCAACGAAGCGCCCTACGCTTTGCGCAATCCGGCCTACGATACGGAGGAGAACGGCGGATCGATCGTCGAGGCGAAGGACGGCTCGGGCCGGCCGCTGGCCGAGACCTACGGTCGTCTGTACAGCTCCTACGAGTCGCTGACGGGTTCCGCCAACGGTGCGCTGAACGCCTGCGAGGGCGGTTCGTCGGTGCTGATAAACTGTCCGTTCGGCGAACCGAGCACGACGCTGATCGATGCCGTGGGCGATCGCTATGTACTGGAAAGCATCATGCCGGCCGATCTGGCCGTCTATGCGGCTACGGCCGCGGGCGACGCGCAGGCCGAAGCCGAGCATCCCAATCTGAAGATGCAGATCCAGGGCATCTGCCCCTACGGCTGGCACATCGCCAACATGCAGGACTGGAAAGACCTCGCCTGGGCGGCCCATGCACAGGGCGCGGCGGACTATCCCGTCGATGCCGCAACGGCCACCTACCGCGCCTTCGGCGACGGTACGCTGACCAACTTCGCTGCGCTGCTCTTCACCTCCGACTGGAACATCTACAATCCGGACTGTCCGGCCGAGAAGATTTCGACGGCGGCCGCCGATTTCGGATTCAACATGTTCAGTCAGGGCTGGCGCCTCTACAAGACGGGTTACGATTACGGTCCGGGCGACAACGATCCGCGCATGTACTCGTTCATCCCGCTCATCGGCGACTATTCGGCCACGAAGAAGGCCGGCTGGCGCATCTGGAACCAGAGCCGCGAAGCCAACATGCGCACCAACGGCGGATTCGATTTCGGCAACGGATGCGGCGGTGCCGTGCGGTGCGTCAAGAACTACAAGAAGTAATGTCCGATCTCTCTGCGTCGTCCGTCCGGCTTCCGATTCTCCCTTTGCGGACGGATCGGGGGTACGGAGCGGCGGCGAAACGATCGCAAACGAATAGCATGTTCAAAAAACGAAAACCATGTTGAAAAAGATATTTTCACTGACTGCGGCCGCGCTCCTGCTTTTCGCCTGCACCGACGACGAGTGGCCCGCGCAGCCCGATTGGAGCCAGATTCCCAATCCCGACGAAGAGGTCGACGACGGCTTGTTGAAGCCAGCCGCGTGTACCAATAACATCGTCGCCCACCGCGGCGGCGCGACCGAGTGCAAGGCGCCGGACAATTCGCTGGCCTCGCTCCGCTATGCCATCGGGCAGGGATGCTACGGCTCGGAGTGCGACATCTACTGGACGAAGGACGACAACGTCGTCGTGGCCCATGCCGACGGCCAGTGCAGGATCAACGGCATGCACCCGTGGGAGCATACGCTGGCCGAACTGCGCGCGGGAGGCGGACTCTCCAACGGCGAACAGCTGCCCTCGCTGGAAGATTTCCTCGGCGAGGTGATGAAGGAGGGATGCCCCACGCGGTTGTGGCTCGACATCAAGAACATCACCTATCCCTCGACGCTGACCGAGTATGCGATCAACGCCGCGCGCCGTTCGTGCGAGATCGCGACGGAGATGGGGGCGAAACATTTCGTGGAGTTCATCTGCACCGGAAACACCACCGTGATGAAGTCGGCATTCGCCTATGCCGGGGCGGCCGGCATACCGATCGGCTGGATGAGCAACCGCCCGGCCGGCGAATACGTCGGACTGGGGTATTCCTGGGCCAACCTCTCGGCGGCGAGCTACATGTCGGCCGAGGCGGGAGGCAAGGGTACGCGGACGCTCGAAGAGTTCGAAAAGGAGGGCGTGGCGCTGAGCGTCTTCAACGTCGACCGGCAGGCGGGCGACGGCAACGCCGTCTATACGACCGAAGCGGTCGACTACTACTGCTCGGCGGCCGGGCGTTTCAAGGCGCTCTGCACGAACTATCCCGCATGGCTGATCGAAAAGGTCGAGGCCGCGGCGAAGGTCTACGACGGCATCCGCTCCGAGGCCGACCTGCGGGCCTTCGCGGCCGAAGTGGCGGTCGATCCCACGGCGAAACGTTTCCAGAACGCTGCGGGCGAGGTCGTCCTGCACACCGACATCGCGGTGTCGGAGGCATGGACGCCGATCGCCGGATTCGCGGGTGTGTTCGATGGCAACGGCAAGACGCTCACGGTGAACTATTCGGGCAGCGACGAACAGGCGGGAATCTTCGCCACGCTCGACGGTACGGTGAAGAACCTGCGGGTGGCAGGCTCGTTCACGACGACCGCAACGGCCAAGGTGACGCTGGGTGCCGTCGCCGGCAAGTTGGGCGAGAAGGCGCAGATCGTGGGTTGTACGAATACGGCCGGCATCGCGATGAACGTCGATGCGAGCGGTACGACCGTGATCGGCGGAATCTTCGGTCAGGGAGCTGCCGGCAACGTCATCGCGGACAATACCAACGAGGGGCGGATCACCGTCCGCCGCAAGACGCCGGGCGACGCTGCGGCCGTGGCCGGTGTCGGCGGCTGGGCCTACTCGGACGTTACGGGCTGCGTCAACAAGGGCGAGATCCGTTACTCGGACGAGGTGTCGACGGCCAAGGCCGTCTATGTGGGCGGCGTATTGGGACGGCTCGATATCGGAAAGGGGTATGTCGTGGAGGGCTGCCGCAACGAGGCCCCCGTCACGCTGGCGACCGCCCAGGCGGCCAACAACCTGCTGGGCGGCATCGCGGCCTACGTCAACGGCGAGAACCGCGATACGCCCAACACGATCCGCAACTGCGAGAACCGGGGCGACGTTCTGGCCGATGCCCCCGTGTCGGACAAGGCGAAGACCGGTCAGGCCCGCATGGGCGGTATCTGCGGCGGTACGGCGGTCTTCGAGGGGAATACCAACTACGGCAAGGTCGAGGCCCGGGGCGGCGGCAAGGGTGCGTCGGAGTTCTCGATCGGCGGTATCAGCGGCATGATCGCGCACGATGCGACCGGCTGCCGCAACTTCGGCGACGTGCTCAACAACACCGGCAGGGAGAATCTTCTCGCCCATACCGGAGGTCTGTTCGGATGGGCGACGCTCGCCTTCACGATCACCGACTGCGCGCTGGATGCCGACGTGGTGTCGACGACGCTCTACAATTACGACGGCGACAAGGGTACGACCGCTGATCCGGCGCACGAGAACAGCAGCTGCGCGGGCATTCTGGTTGGACGCATCAAGTCGAAGATCGAGGTAACGGTCGAATCGGTGAAGATCTACGGCAAGCTGACGCGGACGATAAACGCCGAGGGGCAGACCAGGACGATCGATTTCACGACGACGGTGCCGGCCGACAACTATCTCTACGGTGCGTTGCAGGATGCGGCTTCCAAATTGATCGTCGAGCAGGGAGCGATCACCTGCGTTTCGACTGCGAAGTGATTCGAAAATACACGAATGGGGAACTCCGGTTCCCTATTCTTTTCTGAAAATGCAGTCCTCCGTTCCGTTCCGCGAAGGCGGAGTCCGGTACGGGGAAGCGACTGTCGGAAACGAACGACGATCATGAAGAGAGCCATTCATTTCGGGGCCGGCAAGATCGGCCGCGGTTTTATCGGCGCCCTGCTGTCGCAGGCCGGATACGAGGTCTGTTTCGCGGAGGCGGATTTGCAGCTGGTGGACGAGATCAACCGGCGGCGGGGCTATACGGTCCATGTGACGGACGAAATTTGCGCCGAGCTGCGGATCGCCGGCGTGTCGGCCGTGCGGGTGGACAGCGGGGAGGCGGTACGGCGGCTGGTCGACGCCGATCTGGTGACGACGGCCGTCGGGCTGGGTGTCCTGCCTCGGGTCGCACCGGTCATCGCCGCAGGGCTGCGGGCGCGTAAAGCGGCCGGAGTCGCTGCGTCGCTCAACGTCGTCGCCTGCGAGAACGGCGTGCGTGCGACCTCGCGCCTCAAAGCGTCCGTATACGAGGCGCTGGATGCGCCGACGGCCGCATGGGCGGAGCGCACGGTCGGATTCGCCGACTGTTCGGTCGACCGCATCGTGCCGCCCGTCGCCTTTCCCGAACCGCTGGACGTGGCCGCCGAGGCGTTTCACGAATGGAACGTCGAGCGGAGCGCGTGGGTGGGCGAACCGCCGCAACTGTCGGGAATGCACCTGACCGACGAGTTGGAGGCGCACATCGAACGCAAGCTCTTCACGCTGAACACGGGACACTGCGCGACGGCCTATCTGGGACATCTCAAAGGGTATGTCACCATCGCCGAGGCGCTCGCCGACGAGCGGATTTTCGGGCTGGTGCGAGGTGCGATGCGGCAGAGCGGGGAGGCGCTGATCCGCAAGTTCGGTTTCGGCAGGGCGCAGCACGCCGCCTACATCGACTCCGTGCTGCGGAGGTTCCGCAATCCGTGGCTGCGCGATACGGTAGCCCGCGTGGGGCACGATCCCGCCCGCAAGCTCTCCGCACCGCTCTATTTCTCCTATCCGATCACGCTGGCGGCGGGCTACGGGCTTGCCGTGGACAAGCTGGCGCTCGCGGCCGCCGCGGCGCTGCGTTTCGACGATCCGGCCGACGGGCAGTGTGCCGAGATCAGGGAGACGATCGCCCGGATCGGTCTGCCGGCTGCCGTGCGGCGGATTACCGGCATCGACGACGACAGGCTCGTGGCGGCGCTGGTCGACGCTTATGCGCGGGTGCCGTCGGCCGTCGGGGCGTGACGGACGGGTCGCATGTAATTTTTCGTAACGAATACAACCGATGAAACGCTATTTGACGATACTCGCCGCGGCGACGATGCTCTCCTGCGGCGGCCGGCAGACCGGTTATCCGGTCGCGGGCGAAGACCACACGGTGAAGATCGCCTCGTTCGAGGAGTTCCAGTCCTATTTCCGCTATGTCCCCGGGCGGGACATCATCATCAGCGCCCATCGGGGCGGTATGCAGGAGGGGTATCCCGAGAATTGCATCGCTTCGTGCGAGAAGACGCTGTCGATGATGCCGACCTTCTTCGAGATCGATTTCAGCTTCACGAAGGACAGCGTGATGGTGCTCATGCACGACCTGACGATAGACCGCACGACCGACGGCAAGGGGCGCGTGGCCGACTACACCTACGAGGAGTTGCAGCGGTTCCGGCTGGTCGACCGCGACGGAAACGTGACCGACTATCGCATTCCGACGCTCGCCGAGGTGCTCGAATGGGGGAAAGACAAGGTGGCGTTCAATTTCGACAACAAGTATATCAACACGAAGGGCGTCGGTGAGGCGGAGAAACGGCGGGCGCTGGATTATTACGTCGAGCAGTTGTTGCCGGGCGGCGCGTGGTCGGAATACCACAACATCTTCCTGAGCGTCCGCTCGCTCGACGAGGCGCTGTACTATTGGAATGCGGGGGTGCGCAACGCGATGTTCTGCATCGAGATCAGCACGCCCGAGCAGTTTCGGGCTTTCGAGCGGAGCGGGATTCCGTGGAGCTACCTCATCGCCGCGAGCCGCAAGGCGATGGATCCCGCCATGACGGAAATCTACGAAAAGCTCCACGACCGCGGCGTGATGGTGATCGTCTCCGTCACGGGATCGGCCGATCGGGTGAAGGATCGCCGCGACCGGCGTGTGGAGTACCTGCGCACGCTCCTCTCCGAACCGGATATTATCGAAACCGATTATCCGGCCGATTTCGTCGGTCTTCCCGTCGGACGGGAGGAGCTGCGCGCGATCCGCGACCGCGAGGCGGAGCGGATGGAGCGGTAGGCTTGTCGAGCGGCGGGTCTGCCGATTGCATGCCGTGCGGAGATCAGAAGAGCAGCGAGTGTTCGGCCAGAAAGTCGAAGAACGCCTGCCGGTAGTTCTCCGAGACGGGAATGTACTCCTTGCCGAAGACGATGCGGTTGCGTTCGATCGAACGGATCTTCGAAGGCTGCACGATGAAGGAGCGGTGGACGCGGACGAACCGGTCGGCGGGCAACTGTTCTTCCAGCGATTTGAGACTGGTCAGCGTGAGCACGGGATGCGTCTCCTCCTCGACGTGGATCTTCACGTAGTCTTTCAGCCCCTCGATGTAGAGGATGCTGTCGAATCCGATCTGCCGCAGCCGGTATTCGGTCTTGACGAAGAGGCTTTGCGGAGCTGCGGCCGGCGGGGGGGTTTCGGCGCGGTTTTTCAGTTCGAACCATGCCAGCGCCTTGTTCGCCGCTGCGAGGAAGTCGGCATAGCTGATCGGTTTGAGCAGGTAGTCGACCGCGTTGACGCGGAAGCCTTCGACGGCGTAGCGACTGAAAGCCGTGGTGAAGATCACGCGCGTGTCGGCGGGGAGCATCCGCGAAAGTTCCATGCCGCTCAGCCCCGGCATCTGGATGTCGCAGAAAAGCAGGTCGACGGGGCGGTCGCGCAGCATGTCGAAGGCCGCCGAGCCGCTGCCGAACGAGCCGCACAGCGTCAGGAACGGTGTCTTGCGCACGTATCCCTCCATCAGCTCCACGGCCAGCGGTTCGTCGTCGATGATCGCGCAGTTCAGTTTCATCGTTCGTGCAGTTTGATGCGCAGCGACGCCGTGTAGGTGCCGCCCCGCTCTCCGTATTCGAAGGTGTGGCGTTGCGGATAGATCATCTCCAGCCGTTTCGAGAGGTTTTTCAGCCCGATGCCCGAACCGCTCCGATCCGAAGCCGTCTTGGGGAAACAACTGTTGCGGATGCGGCAGACCAGTTCGCCGCCTCGCTCGTGGATGTCGATCCGGATGAACGACGGTCTGTCGTTGCTCGTGCCGTGTTTGAAGGCATTCTCGATCAGCGAGATGAACAGCAGCGGGGCCACGGGCGTCGGTGACGGTTCTTCGGGCAGCGAGACTCCGACTTCCACGTGGCGCGGCAGGCGGATGCGCATCAGTTCGATGTAGTCGCGCAGGAACTCGACCTCGGCGGCCAGCGGCACCGTGGGGCAACTGCTTTCGTAGAGCACGTAGCGCAGCATCCGGCTCAGGTCGTGGACGGCCTGCTGCGCGCGGTCGGCGTCGATCTGGATGAGCGAATAGATGTTGTTGAGCGTATTGAACAGAAAATGGGGGTTGAGCTGGCTTTTGAGGTTTTGCAGTTCGGCCTGCGTGCGGCTGTGTTCCAGCTCCTGCCGGGCTGCTTCGGCCTTGTACCAGCCGCCCGTCATGCGGATGGCGACTCCCGCACCCACCACCAGCAGGTAGAGCGCGGCGTTTCCGGCGAAAAAACGCACGGAGTCCTGCCACGGCCGCGGCAGGGGCAGGGGCGGGTGCTGCGCATCGGGCGGCAGCACGTAGCGGAACAGGAGGTGCAGCCCGACGATCACCGCGGCGATCAACAGCGCGTTGCCGCCCAGGAAACGGCCTGTCTGACGGGTGAAGAGGTATCGTTCGATCAGCAGGAAATAGTTCGTGTAGAAGACCACCATGAACGAGAGCGGTACGAGCAGGAAGCGCAGGTACTCCGAACCGGTCATCAGCGGCCGGTCGGGGGAGGTGACGAACAGCGGCATCCCGAAGATCACGGCCCATGCCGTCAGGTGGATCAGCCAGCCCGAATATTTCGATTGCAGCGCGGTCATAGCCGAACAAAATTAACGATTATTTCCGATTATTCATAACGGATCGCCTCGATCGGGTCGAGCATCGCCGCCTTCTGCGCGGGGTACCACCCGAAGAAGACGCCCGTCAGCGTGCAGACGGCGAACGAGAGGAGGACGCTCCACGGCTGGATGTAGATGGGGAAGGCCGCCGCCAGATTGACCACCACGGCGGCCCCGATGCCGAATACCACGCCGATCAGGCCGCCCGTGACGCTGATGAGGATCGATTCGATGAGGAACTGCGCCAGAATGTCGCGTCCCTTGGCGCCGATCGACATCCGCAGGCCGATTTCGCGCGTGCGCTCCGTCACGGAGACGTACATGATGTTCATGATGCCGATGCCGCCCACCAGCAGCGAGATGCCCGCCACGGCCGCCAGCAGGACGGTCATCATGTCGGTCGTCGAGGTGAGCATCGACGAGAGTTCCTGCTGCGAGCGGATCGAGAAGTCGTCGTCGTCCGTGGCTTTGAGGCGGTGGTTCGTGCGCAGGATGTCGCTGATCTCGGCGATCGCCTCGTCCGTGCAGGCTTCGCTCAGCGACGAGCAGACGATCTCCTGCAAGTGCGTGATGGCGAGGATGCGCTTCTGCACCGTCGTGTAGGGGGCCACGATCAGGTCGTCCTGGTCCATGCCCATGCTGTTGTAGCCCTTGCTTTCGAGCACGCCGACGATCCGGAAGGGGATCGTGCCGAAGCGGATGACACGCCCCACGGGGTTCTCGCCGGCGGGAAAGAGTTCGTCGACGACCGTCTTGCCTACCAGACACACCTTGGCGGCCGTCTTGATCTCCTGCTCGGAGAAGGCATCGCCGTCGGCGATCTTGTAGCGGCGGATCTCCAAGTAGTCGAGGTTCACGCCGTAGACCGTCGTGGGCGTGTTGTTGGCGCCGTAGACCGCTTGTCCGGCGCTGTTGACCGCCGGCGAGACGTAGGAGACGTAGCGGGTCTTTTCGCGGATGTCCTCCATATCTTTGAGTTTGAGCGACTCCATGTCGTCGGCGTCGAGCCGGACGCCGCCCCGCATGTCGCCGCCCGGATGGATCATGATCATGTTGGACCCCATTTCGCTGATCTCGGCCTGAATGCTCCGCTTCGATCCCTGCCCGATGGCGAGCATCGTGATGACCGACGCCACGCCGATGATGATGCCGAGCATCGTCAGAAATCCGCGCAGTTTGTTGTTTCCGAGCGCCTTGACGGCTATTTTGAAGAGATTCGTGAAATTCATGTTCAATCCTCCTGTTCGGGCAGCTGAGCCAGCGTCTCGGCCGCGTCGAGAATAGCGGCGTTGCGCACGTCGCCCGTGACGCGGCCGTCGCGCAGGGTGATGTTGCGGCTGCTGTATTGTGCGATTTCGGGGTTGTGCGTGACGAAGATGATGGTGCGTCCCGCGGCGTGCAGCTGCTGGAAGAGCACCAGCACCTCGAAACTCGTCCGCGTGTCGAGGTTTCCCGTCGCCTCGTCGGCCAGAATGACCGCCGGATCGTTTACCAGTGCGCGGGCGATGGCCACGCGCTGCATCTGTCCGCCCGACATCTGGTTGCTGCGGTGCAGCAGCCGGTCGCCGAGTCCGACGGCTTTGAGCGCGGCCACGGCACGGTCGCGCCGTTCGGCCGACGAACAGGAGGGGTTGTACATCAGCGGCAGTTCGACGTTCTCGATGGCCGTCGTCTTGGGCAGCAGGTTGTAGTTCTGGAAGACGAAACCGATCTTGCGGTTGCGCAGCGTGGCGCGCTGGTTCTTGTCCATCGAACGCACCGCCGTACCGTCGAGGTAATATTCGCCCGCGGAGGGGGTGTCGAGGCAGCCGAGCGTGTTGAGCAGCGTCGACTTGCCCGATCCGGAGGTACCCATGATCGTGACGAACTCCCCTTCGCAGATCGTGAAGGTGACGCCGCGCAGTGCATGTACCGTCTCGTCTCCCACCCGGAAATCGCGCCGGATGTCGTCCAGCCTGATGATCTCTTTCATGGGTTTATTTCTTCTTTTTGTCGCCGCCCGGAGGGGCAGGCATGAAGGGACTCCGTTCGGCGGCGGCTTCGGGCTCCGTCCGCTCCGCCGTCAGGCAGACGGCCACCTCCTCGCCGTCGTTCAGCCCGTCGACGATCTCGGTCAGTTCGCCGCTGGCCGAGCCGGCGGTCACGTACCGCGGTACGAGCGTCGTCCCCTGTTTTACCCACAGCTCCCGTTTGCCCGGTTCGGCCTCTGCGGCGGCTTCGGCATGCAGGCCGAGCGCCGCGAGCAGCTCCCCGTCGGGGACGAACCGCAGGGCTTTGGTCGGGACGGCCAGCGCATCGTCCTTTTCGAGCGTGAAGATCGTCACGTTGGCCGTCAGCCCCGGTTTGAGTTTCAGTTCGGGGTTGTAGGCCGTGATGACCACCTCGTAGGTCACGACGCTCGATTCGGTCGTCGCTTCGAGGCGGACCTGCTCCACCACCCCCTCGAAGGTGTCGTCGGGGTAGGCGTCGACGGTGAACTCCACCCGCTGTCCGTCGGATACCTGCCCGATGTCGGCTTCGTCGACATCGGCCACGACCTGCATCTGCGTCAGGTCGTTGGCGATGGTGAAGAGCGTCGGCGTCTCGAAGCCCGCCGCCACGGTCTGCCCCTCCTCCACGGCGCGGCTGATGACCACGCCGTCGATCGGGGAGGTGATCGTCGCGTAGCCCAGATTGCGTTTGACCTTGACGATGGCGGCCTGGGCCTGTTCGTAGGCGTTGCGCGCCTTCTCGTAGAGGTAGAGGGCTTCGTCGTATTCGGCGTCGCTTACCAGCTCCTTCTCGTGGAGGGTGCGCGTGCGCGAGTACTCCTTCATGCGGTATTCGTATTCGGTCTTGCAGCTCGCCAGCTCGGCCTGCGACGATTCCAGTTCGGCTTGCAGGGTCACCTTGTCCATTTCGGCGATGAGTTGTCCGGCTTTCACCACGTCGTTGTAGTCGACGTAGAGCCGGTCGATGATCCCCGATACCTGCGTACCCACCTCCACTTCGGTGACCGGCTCCACCGTTCCCGTAGCCGTGACGGAGTTGCGGATCGTGATGCGGCTCGTCGCAGCCGTTTCCAGCGTGATTCCGGTCTGCTTCGAAGGGCGCAGCGCGAACCAGAGTCCGCAGGCCGCGACGAGGGCCGCGACGAGGACGGCCGTGCTTTTTCGTTTCATCTTCATGTGCTTTTCGTTTGTTTTCAGCGGTCGTTTTCGATCTCCGGAGGGGCTATCGTCCCTGATAGATGTCGAGCAGCCTGATGTTGAGCAGCGCCATGTACTTGGCCTGCAACACCTCCTGCCGTGCCGACGAAAGTTCGTTCTGCGCCGTAATCAGTTCGACGGTGTTCTTCCGGCCGACGCGGAACTGCTCGTCGGTGAGGTCGTAGCTCTGCCGGGCGTAACGTTCCTTCTGCCGGGCGGCCGTGTAGCGCGATTGCGACGAGATGGCGTCGAGGTAGGTCGACTCGACCTTGCGGAGCAGCTCCTTTTCGAGACCGAGCTGTTCGAGACGGCTGTTCGAGACGGCGATGCGCGCCTTGTTGACGGCCGTCCGGTTCTTGCGGTTCGAGAAGATCGGGATGCTGACCGAGAGCGCGATATTCTCGTTGAAGCGGTTCCAGACCTGACTTCCCGACTGGAATCCTCCGCCCGTCATGTGTCCCGTGCCGAGACCGGCCGTAAGCGAAACGGAGGGATAGAATCCTGCGCGCGCCTCTCTTATCCCCAACTCCGCCGTCTCGACGCCCAGCCGCCCCCGTTCGATCTGCGGCATGGCGTCGAGCGCCGTCGCGTAGATGTCGGTTTTGGCGGGCAGGGCCTGCAAGACGGTCTCTTCTCCCTCTGCGGGCGCGGCAAGATTCATCTCCTCCGTGATGTCGAGTTCGAGCAGCTGTTTGAGCTGCAACTTGTAGTCGTCGAGCGACGACCGGGCGACGACTACTTGGTAGAGGTCGCTCGCATACTGGCTTTCGAGCTGGGCGAAATCGACCTTGCTGATCGATCCCGCCTGCCACATCTGCTCGGCGCGGTCGCGCTGGGCACGCGAGACTTCGGCCGTACCGGCGGCTACCTCCACGGCTTCGGCGGCGTAGAGCGCCTGCATGTAGGCTTCGACGATGGCGATGCGGATGTCGTTCGCGGATTCGGCGACCGAGAGTGCGTCGATGCGGTTTTGGAGCCTCTGTTCCTTGACCGCCGTGCGCAGTTTGCCGCCTTTGTAGAGCGTCAGCCCTGCGTTGATTCCGTAAGTGCCGGTGTAGCTGTTGTTGTCTTCGGCGTTCGACGAGGGGTAATTCGTGTAGCCCTGTGTCGCCGAGACTGCGAGCGACGGCAGCAGCGCGGCCTTCGCTTCGCGGGTATCTTCGAGCCCTGAGAGGTAGTCGTTGCGGCTCTGCTGCAACTGGATATTGTTTTCCAGCGCATAGTCGAGGCAC
>UMHG01022765.1_pt1 | contig 18828 bp, 17 predicted proteins | sample 1965471 | NCBI WGS metagenome assembly UMHG01 (sample SAMEA4836092, study PRJEB28245) | human gut metagenome | biome: gut microbiome; material: fecal sample | place: Denmark | collected 2008
TCGTGCTACTATTGCCAACATTACGGGCAATGGTAATGATCTTGTGCTGTCTAATTTTGGGTTTAGTGGGAATAGTGGGTATGGGTTGTATCAGCAGAATTATGCAATTTGGACTAAAGTCAGTAACAGGGCTACATTTACTGTTACATCATCAAAAATACACGTAACATCGGTAACAGCAGAAGAACATGCTGATTTTATTTATACCACAGGGCAACAATTAAAACAAAAAATTAGAATAACTGGATTGCCAGAAGGGACCAGTTTTGTAATTGGTAGATCGGGTGTAAATTTAAAAATAATATCACAAGACGGAATATATGATGTAGATATATTAGATGATTCTTCTGCGAATCCTATAATTGGTTATAGGATAAATAGGATTATAGACTCTTGTGACATTACTATAGAGCAAATCCCCGAATACGAAGGATACCTCATTACTGATGGGGTGGATGATGAGGTTCGAAGTGCTAAACTAATTCAATTCGCAGATAAATTTACCATTGTTGGTGATTGGAAGTTTATGGAAGATAGAAATGATAATGCAGGATTATTGAAAGCAAATCAAATTTACATCTATAATGCTACAACAGGAATGAGGATTTATTTAAAACAGGGTTCAAAAAACTATCCTTTTTCTTGTAAAAAGATTAACGCTTTGACTTCTGATGGATGGGTGTATGATGAAAAATGGGATAAATACAAAGTTTATCCTATTGGAAGTGATATTGATATTTCAAGCCGTTTATTTTTAGGTTTTTATAGCTCAAATTTTACCAAAATAGCCCTAAAAAACTTAGGCATCTACAACGATCAACTCCTCTCCAAAGACGACTGTATCAAAGCCTACAACTACCTCCAAACCCTAAAAGCAAAGTAACATTAAAAATTAATTGGATATGAAATACGCAATTGTAAACATCGTATGGGCAAAGTCCCACGGAATAGAAGTCCTACCGGAAATGAGGACAAGTGTAGATCAGAGCAAGGTGATCTTGCATGAAGAGTTTCTATCACCTTTCGGCGAAGAGGAATTTCCGAAATATGAATCTACGGACCCGGAGTTTATGGAGCTGCTGGCAAGCGAAGAATGGGCTTTGCCGGAAGGTGTAGAGATTAACAGGGAATTTAGCCGGTTACTGGCCCTTGACCAAATGGACAAGGAGGCTACAGAAGAGATAAATACATATGACCTTTCCCCGTCGGAAGCCTTACAGGTCAAAGAAAGACATCCAAAATGGAAAATAGGAATTGATGTCGTTAAAGGACACAGATACCAATATGGTGAGGATCTTTGGGAAGTATTGCAAGGTCACAAAACACAGGAAAATTGGAAACCTTCTTTGGAAACAGCTTCTCTTTGGAAACGGGTTGATGAAGAACATGCAGGGACAAAGGATGATCCTATTCCTTATGCACCCCCAATGGAAATATTCAAGGATAAGTATTATACCCAATCCAAGGTATTATATAAATGTATAAGAGACAGTGGTCAACCATTATCTCATAATCTGTCTGATTTAGTAGGAAACTACGTAGAGAAAGCTTAATACCCATCTATGGCATTCTTAGTTAACGATTCGATATGGAAAAAATATAAGCATATCGTACAAAACTTCATTGACCAAGATGCAGGGTTACAAGAAGTGATTTGGTTAAAACATATTCAATATCCTTTACCATTTGGTGAAGATGATGATGAAAATAATTATGAAAGAATCCCTCTCCAAGCTCTAATCAATTACAATGCTTTCAGAACATGGCCTTTAAATGTAGGTACACCTTCTGGTGAATTGGATGAGATTAACTGTGCTATGTTAGTCTCACAAAAACAGCTTGTAGAAAAAGGGTTCACCAATAATAAAGGATATTGGACATTTGATGCTGCATTAGATAGATTCATCATTAATGGTGAATTATACATCTCAAAAGGTGATACTCAAGTAGCCCAGGCAAAAGATGAACCTATAGTATTTCAAGTATTACTCAGAAGACAAGAAGATGGCACAGATACAACGAATTAAAACTGGTGATACAAATTGGGGAGATGAAGCAACCAAGCTAAACACCAATTTCAACCAGTTAAATCAAAATAAGGTAGAGGCAGTCCCAGGTTCAAGGTTAATCACCGAAGAGGAAGCTCAGAAGTTAAATGATTTACAGAACTTGGAACAACCGAATTTAAACGAAACTGATCCAAGTAGTTTTGCTTATGTAAAGGGCCAAGAAAAAATCCAATTGATTATGAAGGCCCAAGAATTACAGAACCCTCCTACTTCATCAACATTAACCTATCAAGTAAACGGTGAAACTTTCAGTTATAAAATTGGTCAATTTGTAAGGGCAATCGTAGATGGAGAGCCCAAGATTTATCAATTATATAACATTGTAAATGGTTCTGCTGTATGGAAAGAAGTAAACACTGGTTCTGGTGGTGGAGGTGAAGTTTCAGGGTATGCCGAAGGATTCAGTTGGTACGAATTAACTAATCCAGGAGATATTAAGCCAGTAAATGGGATTACCCTAAGTAAATCCTTAGTAACATATACTGTTACAGAAAGTGGAATTACTGGTGATACTACAAACATCTACAGCTTAATTGTTTGGGACCCAACTGATGCTACAGATAAAACAGTAACTTACAAAGCTAGTGCTGGATTAACAGTAGAAATCAATGAGGGAGTAATTGCTAATATTACAGCAGAACCAGGTGATTACACAATTACCATTACTACAGTAGATGGGTCCCATACTGCAACCTTAAATGTAAAGATTCAATCATCTGAGCCTGCTAATGTTCCGGTTGAATCCATATCTGTCAGTGAATCAGAGGTAGAAATAGATACAAATAATAGAGGGGGGGATTGACGTATCACAGTACATTACAGTTTTTCCTGACAATGCTACGGATAAATCAGTAACCTATGAGATATCAAGTTCTGATTCGAAGTATGCAACAGTTTCATCTAGTGGCATAGTAACAGCTAAATCAATAAACGGGCCATTCACAGTAAAGGTAAAATCGGTTAGTAATCCAGAAGTTGTAGCTACAATTAATATGGAAGCATATACAACGTTAACCGGTATATCGAAGTTAAATAACATGGTAATAGAGGGTCAAAATCAATCGGCTACCTTTAGAATATCGAGAATACCAACTTATGCAAATCGATATAACCCTTTCACTGTTCAATCTTTAAACCAAGGCATAGCTACAGTAAGAGCTTCTGGAGCTGATACTTATACTGTAACTAGTGTAGGATTAGGTACTACCCAGATATTGGTTACTAATGGGCCCATAAGTGAGCAATTCGATGTAACTGTACAAAGGGCAAACATTGCAGTAAAAAAAATAACATTATCAGAACAGAATAAATCAATGCTAGCTGATGATGAGTTTACACTAACTGCAACAGTGGAACCTACCGATGCTACAGAAGAAATTGATTGGAGTGTTACTCCATCCGATCTCTTGGCAGTATCCTACCCAAACAATAAAACTGCAAATATCACTGCCTTATTAAAGGTAGGGACTGCAATTGTATCTGCTGCAAACAAAGACAGGAGTTCAGTAGCAACATGTACCATTCAATGTAGTGGAGGTATCTCCGTGGTATCACTTAATTTCCAACCAGTACAAGGTTCCCATAATTACTGTGTAGTTTCTATCCTTAAGTATCCTAACAAAACAGCAAGGGAAAATTCTAGGGATGAGTATGGGGACTTTACTCCAACCTCTCAATCTACTTGGATAATTCAAAATTCTACAGAGTCTACAGTTATGTCAGTAACCATATCTGGAGAAGAATGCCTTGGAATTAATCAAACAGCTAGTAGGGCTATTTGGAGGATCGATGGAGTTGCTCAATCAGGTAGGACTGGTACTGTGGATTGTGATAATGAACTTCATAATATACAATTTAATGGAGGATAAAAAATATGAGTATAATAACAAAAGGTGTAAATGGTAGGCTTATCCATGGATGGACTAAGGAACAAGCCGACCAAGAAATAGAAAAAGGGGTATTATCCCAAAGTGATGTGATCTTTTTGGATAGTACCAATCAAATCTATGCTTTCAAAAAATTTTGGGGAAGCTCAGGAGGTACCTCAGAAGGAGGTGAAAATAAATTCCTTGATGTTACAGCTATATTTGACCTTATGGGCCAACAAGGAGGTAACCTTTCCGATGAAAATGTAGCTGCTGTTAGAAAGGCTTTTCAGGATCATGTTTCCACTGGGTTTATTTCTATTGATACGGTAGTGGGAACTGGGTATGTACCCATGGAGATCATTAAACTTCCAGAGTCAGCTGTTAGTGGTCACGAAACTTACAGTATAGTAATATCAATCCTCTCTGTAGAGGGGAGTTCCCAGGCTCAACATGAAATGTCGGGATACGCTGATAATATAGTTGCTATTGTTTGTGATGCTACTTCTAAGTTGTATGAAGTTACTACTGGAGCAATGGCATTTAAAATCGATGGTAACGGTAATAAGTATTTAGCTGATGATGGAGTTTATCATGAGATCAATGTTGATACAACTGAGATCACAAATAAACTTAATACATTAACTTCTGAGGTTAACACATTAAAAACAGATGTAGCCAATTTAAAAACCGAGGTTAACGGTGCATCGGCTGCCTTAACAGAATTGGAAGAAGCTTCGAAATAAATCATCTTCGATAAGGGTAACCCAGTAGTAGGTAACGTTACATTAATGTAATATTACAATACTACTGGGTTTTATTATGTAAACATACTTATTCTAAGGATTATGGCTAGAAAACAACGTAGTTCCATTAGTGTTTACATGCCTCCCATTCCTAAAATCGAAATCCGAAATAAGGGGAACTGGGTAAAGGTAGAGAATGGATTAACACATCTTCAGCCTGCTATTCAACATGGCTATGATATTGGGGTTGCCAAGTTTTCAGATAAACTCATTAGAATAATCCGAAAGGCAATCCATACACATAAACCCCCAGCAGGTTCGGGAGTTCAATGGGCTCCATTAAAAAGGAATCATGATGGTGGGATATATTACCTTAAAGGTGATTATTATAAAGCTGTTGGGGTTTATAAATATCGAAACAGAATCCTGGTTGGTATGCCTTCTGGAACAAAACATTACAGTGGATTAACTTTAAACCAGCTTGCTATCATATTGGAATATGGGAACGAAAATATCCCAGCCAGACCATTATGGAGACCCTCGCTTAAAAGTGCAGGGGGCTCTAAAGAACTTCGAAACATTTTAATGAGGGAAATCCGAAGATCCATTATGACAAGGACTGGGTTAAAGGCAAATCAAATCCGAGGCTTATGGTAACATCACAAGAAATCATTGAGAGGTCATTTTATATGGCCCTTATGGAAAACACTTTAAGATTAGGATTAACAGTAGACCCTAATCTCTATGAGAAAACGAAAGAGAGCATGGCTCTTTACCAACAAGCTGTGGAAGAAGTAAAAAAGAACAAAAGCAAATTCATTCAAATCTTTGGTGTAGGCAATAGCCAATCCAAAGGTATGAAAGAAAGCTTTCCCAGAATTGTAGTAGAATCCGAAGGATTCGCTCCCGGAGGTATAGGTTTAAATCGATTCCATCGAGAGAAACAAGGAAATAAAGGTTATGTGGTTAGTGAAACTCCTTTCGAGGCAATTGACCAATATATAAATGTAAGGTTAGTTTCCAAAAACTCAGAAGATCAACGATTACTAAACCTTATCATGAATTCCTCAATTCCTCAGAGAGGTTATTTAAAACCCTATATCTATGAGAGGGCTCCATTCGATGGGAACATTTTTGTAATTGCTTCTAATTTCTTTGATAATTCAAACGATGAAAGAGGGATCATAGAAAAGGTATATACTTGGGAAATCCAAGATACCTTACTTCAGCCACCAGTTGAAGTTGGTAGTGAAACACCGATTAATGAAATTAACATTGATATCTTTAATAAGGATACAGAACAACCACTTAAGGATAACATACACATTCCATAGTCGAAACTCAGATTAGGAGGAAGGAGGTGATGAATCATTTCATTTCTCCTTCCTTTTTTTGTTTATATCGAAACATTCTTTAATCTCTAATTTATTAACAATATGCCTACAAGTCCTAAAGTTGACTTCACAGTCATTAACAACAATGTTGCAAGCATCACTCCTAACAATGGTATTGGATTTGTCCTTGCAAGAACAACTAAGGGCCCATTCTTTGATGCTTCAAAGATAATCAAGAGCCCTGCTCAATTTGCAGAGGTATTTGGTTCCGAGGTAGTTCCCGATGGTTCTCTTTCAAACATTTCTCGTGCATTAAGCATGGGAGGACAACTTCGAATCTGTCGTATTGGTCACTTAAACTCGGGTAAAGTAGATGCAGTAAAGGGTACAGTGCTTGCTGGTAAGGTTTCTGGCAATGCCTATGTTTCGGATACTGGTGAAACATTGAACCTGGAATTAACTGGATTCGATGCAAAGGTTATCACTATCCAGCTCAAACTTGAAACAAAGGAGTATGGAGGGGATATCCAAAGTACTAACGGTAAATTTATGGTTGTGTTTACACAAGTAGGAAATCGAGTAATTTCTAGCTTGTATAATACGAATGCTAAGGATAATCTTACTTCTGCATTCCTGGTAAATACCAATCCAGTACTTTCTTACAAGAATGGTGATGGTACTCATCCAATCTTTATCGATACAGCTCTTTTCAAGAACTTCTTAACCGCAGACCCATATTTCGATGTAACAATCACAAAAGTATTAGTGGGCTCTGATACTTCCCAGGATTACTCAACAGTCCAGGATGTGATCAATCTTTTGAATGATGCTCAGAAGGTAAACAACACTACTCTTGCTATCAAGAGTACTAATACTGCTCCAGTAACATTGGGTGCTGATAAACCATTGTATTACCTTGGTACAGTAGGTAATGCCGGTACTACTCCAGTGGCTACAGACTGGGTTCAGGGATTCGAAGTTATGAAGGATTACTCAGACTTCTATATGTTCTTCGCTTCTCATATTCATCAGCATTTATCAGAGGCTCAAGCTGTACATCAGGCTGGGTATTCCGCTGCCGATTTAACCAAGAATGCTACCTATGCTATCGAAATCCCAAAAGTAAACACAACCAAGGCTACTATCTTAAAGGCAAAACAGAATATAGGGATCAACTCTGAACATGTTGCCTATTTCGCTGGAGGTCTGAGATTGTATAACCAGGATGGTATGCTTATGGATTCCGATGTATTGGGTACTGTATTTGGTTTGTCTGCTCAAGCTGCTACAGAATGGGGACCTTGGTATTCATTCGCAGGTCAGAATCGAGGAATCGTTGGGGATGGCAATGGGCCAGTAGCTGAAAACTTTGGTAGCCCAGGAAGATATGATGATCTCAATGAATTGGCTGCTGAAAGCATCAACATCTTTGTTATCAAGGAAGTTGCTTCTGGTGGTAAAGCTACATTGTTATGGCATAACTTCACTTCCACAATGCTTTCAAATTCTGAAAGATTCTTGAATGTAGAAAGATTGATTTACTACATCAAGAAAGTTTTGAGACCAATCATGGAACGTTATCTGGAAGAACCCAATAACTTTGAAACTTGGAGTAAGATGTATTTGGAAGTAGACCCTTATCTCCAGGATCTTCAGAATCGAAATGGAGTTCATTCGTATGAATGGCAAGGTGATCAATTCGCAACCTCTTTTGATGATTTGCAGGTTAACAACGAAAAGGATGTACGTCAGGGTAAGTATAAAGCCAACCTGGTTATCAAAGAAGTTGTTGCTTTGCAAGAGATTAACATTGGAATTGTGCTGGATGCTTCTTCTGGTGCAATTAATATCGAACAAGCTTAAATCAAAAAGATATGGCAAAAGTTTCTAATCCCAGAAAAAAGTTTCTTTGGCAAATTACATTCGTAAAACATCCATTGAATCCTTACCTGTTTCAGAATGTTACACTTCCTGAAATCTCTATTGACCAGACAGAACATGGGGATATCAATTACAGTGTTAAAACAGGTGGTAGAGTACAAGTAGGTAATCTTACTTGCCAGAAATTGGAATCCACCTCGGGTTCAGATGTATGGATGTGGAACTGGCTTATGTCCGTCCAGGATTTGTTAGTAGGTGGAGGTCTTACACCAGATCAGTATAAGGAATCAGTTAAGATTGATGAATTAGCCGAGGATGGTAGTTCAGTACTTAACTCTTGGATTTGTACTGGAGTTTGGCCTTGCCGAGTAAATGGTCAAAATCTGGACCGTATGAGTTCGGATAATACATTGGAAGATTTGGAATTCTCAGTTGATCAAATCGAGAAAATTTAAAGTGTAGAAAACTGAACAGAGAACGAGGGGTTGTGAAATCCCTCGTTTTTTCATAGTAACAACATATAAAAACAGAAAAGATGGAAACATTAGTAAACAGTAATGCTATGAAGGTAAACCTTCCAGATATGAATGCCTATGTTTATATCCGAGAACAGAATGGTGAGGATGATGATATTTTATCTAATCCCATAAAATCAGAAACACTCTCCAATTTTTCAGAGTTCATCTCAAGGATTGTAGTAGATACTAATCTTACTCCAAATAGAAAGCTCACAGAACAACAGGCACATGAATTACCCTGTAACATTAGATATGCAATATTGATTGCCTCTAGAATCTTTTCATTGGGTCAAGTAATGGAATTCGAATATACCTGGCCAAATGGGGATAAGATTCGGTATGAGCAGGACCTTAAAGAACTTCTCTTCGATGATTATCATCAATCCCCAACAGAAGAAGAATTAAATGCAAAGCCTTTCGCAGTTCCATATTACCCCTTTGGAAACACAAAGAACTTCGCCATAACACTTCAAAGTGGAAAGGAGGTTTCATATTCTTTGTTAACTGGTAAAGGTGAAGCAATGATGATGAACACTCCAGTTAAAACAAAGAATCTGGAATTAAAAGCCAGAGACCTTAAATTAAAGGTGGGTGATAAATGGGAAACAGTTCAAAGCTTTGCATTATTTTCACCCAGGGATATGGCAGAAATCAGAAAATCCGTTGCTGAGAATGACCCATATTATACTGGGCTTATCGAATTGGAACATCCAACAAAAGGATACAAAGCTGGATTTTCTATTATGGGTACTCCAGATTTTTTTTATATCGCGGGATATTAGAGGATGAATTAGCTTACATCAACAGAGCTAAAATCCAAATAGATTATCTCACTCTATACAAACTCCCTCTTTCAAAAAGAAAGAGACTTCTCGAAAATGCTGATCAGTATTTTGCTCAGCTTAAAAAATTAATGAAATAATGGTTTCACTTAAACTATAGGAGGACTGCCTTATTTTCACTTCAGGGTCCCCAAATCAGGGACAACTACAAATCGGTATTGCTTTGGTATTGGAGGATAGATTTTCCAATCAAGCAAGAGAATCCTCCAAAGAAATCCGAAGACTACATCAAGAGGCTAAAAATATAACCAATGCTAATCTCAATGCTGTCAATAGAATGGCAACAGCGGGAATGGCAATTGGTAGTGCAGCTGCCTATGGTATAGGTGAAGCTGTGTTACAAGGAGCAAAATTTATTGATACAATGACCTTTGTAAAAGCAATTGCAAAGGATACAGGTACAGACTTTTCGCTTCTTTCTCAAAGAGCTAAGACTTTAGGTAAAGATACAATGTTTACCTCACAGGATATTGGCTCCGCGATGCAATATATGGCAATGGCAGGACAGGGAACAACAGAGATATTTAATAATATCACTGCTGCAGCTGACTTAGCCAATGCTACAATGTCAGAACTCGGTGGAAAAGGAGGAGCTGCAGATATCATGACCAACATCATGAAGATGTTTATGATTGATTCTACAGAGGCCAATTCTACTCGAGTTTCTGACGTTTTAACAAGAGCAGTAACCAGATCAAATACGAATCTGTATGATTTGGGTGAAGCAATTAAGTATGCTGGTACTACCACTACAAACTTGGGAGCTACTCTGGAACAAACTGCTGCTGCAATCGGAGTACTTGGTGATGCTGGTATCCAGGGTTCAATGGCAGGTACTGCATTAGCTAATGCTTATCGATATTTATCTAAATCAATCGGAGACCCAAATTTCAAAGGTGGGAAAGCTTTAGCTAAATTAGGGTTATCAAAATCCGATTTCATAGATGCTAATGGTCAGCTCATTGATCTTGGCTTAGCATTACAGAAAATTGCTAATGCAAGTAGAGGACTTGGAGAACTGGATCAGTATAACTTATTGGTTAATATCTTGGGTGTTCGAGGTGAACGAGCTGGTTCTACAATGATTAGAGCATTCCAGAATTATACCAATCTTCTAGATGAATTAAATAACAATTCCCAGGGAGCTGCTGCTTCTGTTCGTGAGCAAAGAATGGCTTCATTAGCTGGAGCTATAGAAACAGTACAATCAACTTGGGAGAACTTAACAACTTCTTTTGCTGAATCTTTAGGACCCACTTTAACACCCTGGTTAAGAGGTATAGGTAAAATCCTGGAAGGTGTTCAAGCAATATTTGATTCTCCAATAGGTCCATTTGTTTCAGCATTAGTAACTGGTACTGTAGTATTAGGTACAATCAATGCTTCAGTAATCGCATTAAAGTCCTCAATGAGATTGCTTTTCAATGATTCTACAGTTTCATTAAGGAATATGTTCCTTGTAATGAAACAAGGTTGGAAAGCTTCTACAATTTCTGCAGCTGAGTATGCTGCTATGCAAAGGGCAATCATTGCTCAAGGTAAAGCTGGCTTAGCGGGTAGAGGTGTAGGTAATGCAATGCTCTACCATGAATGGATGAGATCACATCAAGGCCAATATCTTGGTAAGGTAATGGGCAAAGAGGATAAAACTGGTAGGATGAGATATTATGCTCAAACTGCTTCAGGAGGAACCAGAAGAATTTCAGAAGCTGTTGCTACCAGATATGCTCAAAGGTATAATCCATTATCCCTGATTGGAGGAGCTGCTGGTGCTGCTGCAGGAGGGGCTGCCTTAAGATTTGGAGCTTCATCAGTAATGAGAGGAGCTTTAGCTTTCTTCGGAGGACCCTGGGGATTAGCCCTTTCTGCAGTGATCACATTCCTACCAATGATTATCTCTGCTTTAACAAAGAGTAATGAGCAATCATCAGAAACAAATTCTCTTCTTAAAGCTTTGACTCCAGAAGAAGAAAGGCAAAAAAGAATCGATGAAGCTAATCTCACAACAGCAGAAAGGGAGGTACTCAATACAGATGCTTTGGTAAAGTTCTACAACTCATTAGAGAAATTTGGTGATCGTATGGAAAGGAACTTTGCTAATGCTCAACCGGGTACCAAATCAATTAACATCTACTTGGATGGCAACCTCGTTGGTAGCAAAGCTATCAATGAACACAGTCAAAATGAAGTAATTGAGGTAGGAGGAAAGTAACATGGCAAGTGCAATAAACAAAATACATGGAGTGCTACAAGAGGCACTCCTTAAACCCTTTGATAATTCTACAGTAGGTCAAGCTGCTGTGGGTCCTGCTACTTACCTTTGGAGAGCAAGGATCTTGGCAAACAGATTAACTTCTCTCAAAGCTCAGAGAATTGTATTACCCACAGAGATTGACCCAGCTAAGAAAAATATTAACACTGGAGTAAGTGCTTTACAAGCTACAAAACGAAGAGCATTATTAAAGGTACCTAAGCCTAAACTTAAAGCTACTCCAACAGTTAACACAGTAAAGAATCAGATTATCATTATCAATCCCAATACAAATGCTGATGGTAATGGTACATATGAATCCATTGTTATCCAGGGTAAACCTTCTGAAGTAAACATCGAATCAGAAAACAGTTGGGTAGCAGTGAGGACAAATGGAAGAAACAATCCTTTCTATATGTACACAGGTTCAGAAGATACCATATCTTTCGATATCTCTTGGTATTCTACACAATCAGATAGAAAGGATGTAATCAAAAAATGTAGGTTATTAGAATCCTGGTCTAAGGCTGATGCTTATGCTGCTTCTCCTCCCGAACTTTGGATATCCTGGGGTTCAGCAGAGTTATTTAAGGATTACTCATTTATATTGGTATCCGCACCTTATGTATTGAGTAATTTTCAGAATGCCTGTAGGGCTAACAGAACCTCACCAATTACAGATTTGGGATTATTGCCTAATGCTGCTACACAAAAGCTAACATTCAAAAGGGTTACTAAACATAACCTAACTACTGCAGATATACAAAGGGTTCATGGTAATGTTCCTCAACCTATGCCAGAAGAACCAATAGCTACTCAAAGTAAACCTAAATATCCAGATAAAGTGGAGGTGTAAGATATGAAAGAGTCTACAAGAAATCCCTATACTAATTCAGTAAGGATTAAATATCCAGATGGTACCAGTACATTAGAAAGGATTCCCAGTACTTTCAGTCTTACAGGGAAAGAAAAAGTTCATACATTATTGGAAGGTGAAACTTTACAAAGTGTAGCATTCAGATATTATGGTGATTCTGGGTTATGGGCTGACATTGCTGATGCAAATAATATCATTGACCCTTTTACAGAAGTGTATAGGGGTAAACAATTAATCATACCGAACTCATGAGTAACGAAAAGTCAATGTTACCCAAGGGGTTCGGTATGCCTTTTGTTAAGGTAACAGACTCACAGAATAAACCAATCATAGACCCTTTATCAGGATTACCAATAGGTACTTTTGTTACTGGGTTTGAATATACATACCGAGAAGAAAAAGATGATGAATGTTTTATCACTATCACAACAGAAAATCCTAACCTAATAGATATACCCCAATTCAGAGAACAGCAATATCTGGGAGTACAATGGGGAATCGTTTACCCAGATAAATCCTATGCTCCAAGTGCTCCAAGAAAAGTAATGGTAAGGGATACCAACATAAGATTCTCCGCTCAAGGTATTATCATTACTTTAAAATGTACAGATGGATTTTCAATCCTTAAATCCCAGCAGCTCAAAAAGAATGCTGATGATAATTTTCTCAAATGGATTGAAGATGAGCTAAAGGGAAAGGTTCAATTTAAATCCTATATCTATGATGTTAAGGAATCTAAGGAACTTGCTCCTGGATATGTTTATACTGGTTACTCTTCTATAACTGGGTTAACCATTCCAACAACAGATCATGGATGGTTCTATGGGATGAAGGAAGTTGGGAATGATAAACTTATAAAACGAAGAACATTCGTTCAAGTAGGTAGGACTCCATATACTGCATTAAAGGATGCGGCAAAGTATATCCCAAATGGTCCATACCATGTAGATGGAAGAGATGATACAGTATCAATCCATCCTACTAATTTCAATCAAGCTCCAGTAGCTTCATTTACATGGCATGAAGAAACAGGAGAAATTGTATCATTTAATGTAACCACTCGAAAAAAGCTTAAGGCTTTAGATGTTGCCAAGAAATCTCAAATTGATGGTGAAACAAAATCCTTAGATTCTGGAGTAACCCAAACAGATGGCTCTTTGCCCGATAATTCAGTAGATGGTATTACTGGAGAAACCATTCCTTCCAATGCTCCTAACACTTACGATTCTCGAGTAGATGGTATCACGGGAGCTGCAACTAGACCCAGCACAGATAAATATAAAGATGAAGAAGCAACTAAGAAACTCTTAGAGAAAGACCCCAATTACCTTAGGAAATATGCTCCTGAGTATCTTGAGAAAGTTGTAAACGAATACAAAGCTGCAGGGAATGATCCTATGAAATTAGCTGCTATCTCTCTGGATAATTATACAGTAAAGGTAAAGGCTAAGGTAAAGGAAACAGTAAACCCAGAAGATTTCAACCCAAAGAGCTCCAGCCCAGTAAAAGTTCAGGGTAGGATTTCTGGATGGCAATCATTAGAGAGAGATAAAACAATTCAGATAGTCCCAAAAAGTGATGGGTCAAAATATGAATATTGGGATAACCCAGAAGTAGTTAGAGAAAAGGAAATCGAATTAAATCTCTCTGCTAAAGACCTTTTAGGTTATGCAGGTGATGCAGATTCTTCCAAGATACTCGCATTCAATCAAGTAAATGATGCTTTACAGAAACAGGTTGAAGCTACAATGGTTACAATTGGGCAGCCAACTCTAATGAGCTCTCAAATGCTCTCTATTCAGAATGTTTCTCAAAAGTATTCTGGAGATTGGTACATTAAAGAAGCTTCTCATCGAATAGATGCCTCTACTGGGTACCTTACCACATTCGAATTAATCAAGAAAACCATTTCAAATGGTACAGTGGTTCAATCGGATGTAAAGGTAAATACCCAATCTTTAGCAATGAAGGTTCAGAAAATTGCTAATGATCTTACTCCTGCTGAGATTGCTAAAGCTGAACAAGTAAAGGCATTCCAGGAAAAGATTCTAAAGGAAACCGAAGATATGGGAGAAGTTACAGTAATCACAGGTACTGATGAACAGGGAAGAGAGTATACCGAGGTACAAGCAAATCAAGATGCAGTATCTTTAAACAAAGCTACTCAGACTGCCAATATTAATAAGAATGATCAAATCCTAAAAGATAAAACAAAATGAGCCTGGTATATTTAAGGGAAAATGGTTTAGAGGGAATTGGTCGATTCTATTCTACTTACCGTGGAATAGTAATTAATAACGAGGATCCTTTAAAACTTAATCGATTACAAATCGAAGTCCCAGATATAACTCAAACATTGGTTTGGGCTTATCCCAAAGGACAGCCTGGACCCTTGCAATCAGGAGCTAAGTATTTAACTCCAGAAATCAATGATGTAGTTTTCGTGGAATTCCAATCTGGAGACCCGAATTATCCTCTCTGGTCATACTGTGGATGGGCAAAAACTCAAGTACCACCGGAATTAGAAAAGAAGGAAGTAATCGGAATAGTTACTCCAAATGGTAACAAAATATTTCTAGATGATGAAACAAACACTACGAAAATTTTGTTGAAGGTATCCGAGGATAAATTTCATGAGATTACATTGAGCCCAGATGGTGTAATTATAAAAACTCCTACACCTATTACTCAAGAAACACAATCCGCTTGGGACCAGACTGCAAAAGAGGATCATAATATCCGAGGAAAACTTGTGATATTCAATGATGGGGAAGTTGGTACAACGATGACAGATAAACTCCTTCAGAGATTAAACAAGATTGAGGATGATATTAATAACCTTAAACTTGGATTAACCCAAGCAGCTGCAGTAGCTACCCCAATGGATGGTGGTAAAGCTGCATTCCTCTCTTTAGCTGGGTATGCTAATACGCCATTAGTTAAAACAGTAATGGCTGATATTGAACATCAAACAGTAAAACAATGAGCGAAAATATATTGGAAAAGTCAATTGGTTCAGGGCCAACTTTTCCCATCCAACTAACAAGTGGTTCATGGAAACCTAAAAAAGGTTCATTGGAATTAATCGAAGATAACATTATCTCTATCCTGGTTTATCAAATCGGATTTAGATTAAGGCAAGAGATATTTGGTACTCGAAATTATGAATGCTTGGAAGACCCAAACATAAATGCAACTCGGTTATTAGTATATCGATTTACTAAAGAAGCTATCGAAGCCTGGGAACCAAGAGTAAAACTTTTGGAAACCCAAATACAATTCACTCCTTCAGAAATACAGATTAGGTTAAGATACCAAGTTTTAACTAATCAGATGGTTGGAGAACTTGATTTTTCATATCAAAAATCGGCATAGTTATGGCAATATTAAAGAATCCCTGGTTAGATGTTTTCTCAAGATCTTACCAATCAATCAAGAGCCAATTGGTTCAAAACATGAGAACTAAGTTGCCCGAAGTTACTGATTATTCTGAGGGCAACATTTTTATTATCTTACTTTCCATGTGGTCTTCAGTAGCAGAAGTAATTCATTACTACTTGGATAACATGGCAAGGGAAACTTTCTTTATCTCAGCAAGAAGGTACTCATCCTTAGTTAAACATTCGAAGTTGGTGGATTATCACATTAAAGCAGCAATCCCAGCTTCTACTGATGTATTAATCCAAATCAATAATGGAGACATGGCTAAGGAAGATTATATCATTCCTATTGGTACAACCTTTAATGGTACAAATGGATTAACATATATCTCCACAAAACAGAAAACTTTCTACAAAGATACCTATGGAGTTTATGTCCCAGTAGAACAAAAAACTTTGGTACCAGAAAAAGATCTTGGAGTAATCTCAGATCCCAATGCTATCATTTATATTGATGAAACAGATGGGTTCTATGTTGAGGGTTCTGCAGTATTAAAACTTGGTGGAATTCTTTGGACTTTAGTAGAAACATTAGGATATTCTGGGCCTAATGATAAACATTACATGGTAGAATTAACTGAGGATCAAAAACCCTACATTGTATTTGGTGATGGGATGTATGGTGAAAAACCTGCAGTGAATTCCCCAATATTACTCAGCTACTTCATCACAAAAGGTGAAGCTGGCAATGATGCAGAGAATACCATTACCTCAGTAGATGGAGATCTTGGTATCAAGGACATGACTATCACAAATCCAAATAGAGTCACGGGTGGTTCAAATTATGAAAACTTTGATATGCTAAAGGAACATGTTCCTTTAAACATCAGAACACTTGGAGTAGCAATCACCAAACAGGATTACATAGATGTAACTAAACTTGCTCCTGGTGTAGATAAAGCATACATCGATTTTAGGTGTGGTAAATTTGTGGATATTTATATTATCCCAGATGGAGGAGGAGTTGCCTCGGAATCTTTAAGGGATGCAACTTATCGATATGTTTCAAGTAAGAAAATCATCACTACAAATATCCGAGTATTACCTGCTGGTAGTTCCTATGTAGTTTTGAACTTAACAGTAACTGGTATGCCATCATTGAGAAGTAATATTATTTCTGATGATATACTGAGAGCTTTGGTTCAGAATTATGATTACAGTAACTCCGATATCAACAAGGTAATCAGGTTATCCGATTTATATGCCCTCATCGATAATTTGAGTACAGTGGATTATCTTACTATCGATAGTATTTATACGATCCCTTACCCAAATAAATCTGAGGACACAGAAACAGATTTAAATCTGAGTAACTTTAAAGTTAATTCCATAGAGGATGAAGTAAATTATACGATATCTTATTTGGAGAAAGATACCTTTACCTTTGCTTCAGAATTTGGGGAAGTTTATTCTACTTTCTTAGGCTCCCCAATCACTATCATCTCAGAAAGTGCTGGAGTAAACTTTACATTCACAATTGGTAATCCTTTATCTGGAGCTTACAAAATCGGAGATACTTGGGAAATGAAAGTGATACCAAATGGTAAAGACCAGATTATCAATGATTACTCAGTACCAAGAATCATTGCAAGCAATGTACATATTAATGTAATCGAAACATCATGATAAACTTTCATGCTTTAATGGATTTACTCCCCTCTTATTTTAAAGCCTTCGATACTTACAAGGATCAAAATGATAAGGGAGTATTAGAAAGGTTCTTAGAATTAATCGGAGAATCTGTTGTTGATGATACTGATAGGAATTCATCGATGTTGCCCAATATAGATAATATCCTTGACATCATCGATGTAGAAACTACCAGAGCGGGATTACTCGATTATATCTATGATTTTTTAGGGGCTCCTCCACAAGAATATACTACTCCAGTAACAGAAGGAGAATTTTTACATAATCCTCCATTCTATGTATGGTACTTGGAATACAATGTTCAGTTGGAATATTCTACTAAACTGGGATATAAACCAGAGAATGCTCAAAGGGTAGTAAAATACTACTCAGCTATTGACCGAAGGTTGATAAGGTATGCAGTATCCCTATATAAAATCCGAGGAACAGAAAAGTTCTACAGGGTATTACTTACTGCATACTTTAAACTCAAAGGTTACACATTAGAAGAGGAAAACTTATTAACCACTATCGTTGGTAAAGCAAGATATGATACATCATTAACATATGATAGCAATTATCAATACGATGGTGATTCCACAGATTGTAAAGCTTGCTCAAGTTACATCATTGATTTAACCTCAGTAGCCTCAACCCTTAAACCAGAAGAACAAGCTCGATTGGAAAGGGTGCTTGCTAAGTATGCTCCAATTAATGTTCAATTAATGGTTGCTTATGCTTTCTGTAATATTATCGTAAGCACACAGGGTCCATCCATCGAAGAGGGCATGGTGGTTGTTACTGGTAATACAGATAAAGCAGTAAGGGGGTATGACCATACGGTTAGTATTTATTACGAATCCAATATCATATTCTTGGGCTGGTATGATAACCAAGGAACACTACTCTCTACAAGTTTTTCTTATACATTTAAAGTAACAGAATCTACTCAAATCATTGCAAAATATGAAAGAGATGACTTATGATATTATTACAACAAATTCAGGATATTGATAAACTAACCAAGGTATCTTTAGAACTTGCCGAAGCAGCATCTAATTATGGAGCATTAAAAATTATCTTTGGTGTCTTCATGGTGATGATGTTATTAATCGTATTGGTATTCGTATCCCAGTCAGTATTTTTAATCAAAAGGGTTCAAGGGATTTCCGATGTATCCGATAAAATTGATAATTATTTCGAAGGATTATCAGAATCCGATATTGGTAAGGAAGAAGCTAATTCGATGATTAGGGAAGTTCTAAATCACGATTCAGTACTTATTAAGTATTATATAATCCGAGTAAGATCCGAGAACCATATTTCTGATAAAGAAAACACAGAATTAAAAATTCAAAGGATTCTTAAAAATATCC
>UMHG01059863.1_pt1 | contig 18652 bp, 10 predicted proteins | sample 1965471 | NCBI WGS metagenome assembly UMHG01 (sample SAMEA4836092, study PRJEB28245) | human gut metagenome | biome: gut microbiome; material: fecal sample | place: Denmark | collected 2008
GGGATATAGCTTACGTATTAACCGGATATTTTCTTTTACGTCATAAGAATACAAGAACCCGCCAAGGTGTAAACCTTTATCTACGTACTCTTGGATATCGATGTATTTCGGCTCCCATTCGGCGACATTTAAATCCGAGTCGGGTAATAAGATCGCATTCTTACTGATCATACCGCATAAAACCGGTATATCAGGCTTGTATTCTTGGGAGATATAAGAAGCCCATGCCTCTTGACCTAAGATAATGATAAGCTGAGGGGTGTTATTTTCCTTATATTTATCCAATATACCTCTCATCTTACCGTCCCATAAGGGGGCTTCCGGGAGGCTCTTACAGTTCATGTTCTCGATAACCACCGGCGAGATACCACCTCCCCGCTTATATTCCTCCATAAACTCGGAAATATTGGCGGTCGTATTACGTGTATCGGGATTGTAGGAGCTAATGATTAAAATAGGGCCTGCATTATCTGTAGCGTATAAGTGGAAAGAAAAGACCAGACTTAACACGATAAAGAGTACGAATCGTATGTAGTTTTTTAATAATGTCATTCTTTACCTACCTATTCATGTGCTTATTTGCGATTAAAGTACTATTTGTTATTAATACAGACCACAAAAATAGGAAAGATTTATGATTAATTGCTGAAATTCAAAATAAAAAGAATCTATTACGCCTAAAATCTATAACTCGATCATCACTCCGATACTTGGGAGAAGCGTTCCTGTAAGACGTTCTATCGGTCTTAATTCGTACCGTTGTTCATATATGGGAGCTTCCGGGTTGATAATTTTACCCGTTTTGATATATACGTCTTGCTCTTTGTATTTGGAATTCAATATGTTTTGGATGTCGATATAGGCTCCAAGCATGATCTTTTTGAAGTAAAATGTTTTATCGATACGGATATCTAACTGCGTGAATGGCTTGAGCCGTTCGCTGTTAAACCGGCTGTAATCATAGTATAGCCCGTTATTAGCGTCCCAAGCTTCTACATAACTACTCTTTTCTACATCGTAAGGCGTATAGGGAGCGCCTCCTACTATCCGGAACTTGGCGCCTACGTCCCAGTTCTTGGGTAAAGAATAAGTCCCGCTAAACGTGAACAGATGCTTATTGTCCCAAGCCGAAGGAAGATAAGTGTCCATATTTCTCCCATCCTTGAATTCGCTTCTTACCAAAGTGTAGGACGCGATGAAAGTAAGCCCTTTATAATTATACCAACGTCCCATGATCTCAAGCCCATAAGCTCGCCCTGTAGCGGTAGATGATACGGCCTCATTTCCCAAGACACCATAGTCCGTACCTTTCGACGCGAGTGGGATACTGTCGAGTATGGACATCGGATAACGATCATAATGTTTATAGAATCCTTCGGCCGTGAATTTCAAGTATGAGGTAGGACGGTATTCCAAGCCTAATCCGGCTTGGTCGCTTCGGATATAGCTTAAATGATTTGCCCGGTTTACATAATTACCTTCATTATCCTTGAATCCCAATGTCGTATAAGGAGGAAGCTCGTAGTAGCGTCCGATATTTGCGTTTATATAAAGCGGATCGGACAAGCGGTAGGATAAGGATAGGCGAGGAGATAACTGATCTAACAAATTATTCATATCCGAGGAATAATTGTTTGCGTCCGCACGAACACCTAAAGAGGTGGTAAACCGCTCGTTATAACTCTCATAAATAGCCGTGGCATAGATACCCCACTTCCATATGCCAAGGTCTGTTTGATATACGATGGTACGGGGGATAGAGGTAAATTGCTTTTGATAGGTGTCATTCGTGTATTGGGCGTATTCGATGTTTCCTCCGACATTCAATTGAATGAATGGTAAGCGGAACGTGTTTTCCGTTCGGAACTTATTCTCAATCTCGTCCGAACGGTAATTTAAGGAGAGATTCTCTACTTGGCTTTCATCATTGTCTTTGTATTTAATATTCTTATTGTTGGTCTGGCTGCGGCTAATAATGACCGAGTAGAGATTTTTACCGGCGTAGTGTTTATAAACCGCTCCAAGGGTATACGTTTTTTGTTTTACGACCGGCAAGTAAGAGAGGATATATTGGTTTTTCTCGCTCATGTCTTTCATTCCTGTATTCAGCTTCATATCATCGATCGCCCCTAATCCGAGAACTGTAAGCTCATTCTTGGGGTTGAAGGAGTGCTTAATCTTGAATTGGGCATCCGTGAAAGTAGGTAAGAACGGCAAGCCGATCATATCGAAAAGGAATTGAAGGTAAGAGCGACGAACAGACACTTGGTAAGTGGTCTTTTTTCCTAGCGGTCCATTAGCGGACACACCGATATCTGAGGCTCCTAGGACTCCTCGCAATGAGAATTTCTCCTTATTTCCATCTTGTAGTTTAAAATCCAATACCGAACTTAAAGTGTTCCCTTTGGATGCGGGGAATGCGGCCGAATAAAAGTTGACCTCCCGGATAAAATCGGGATTGATAATACCGACCGGACCTCCGGAGGCTCCTTGGGTAGAGAAATGGTTGATATTCGGTATCTCTACGCCATCCAAAAAGAAACGGTTCTCCGAGGGACCTCCTCCTCTTACCATCAAGTCGTTACGAAACGCTGCCGTAGACGCTACTCCCGGAAAGGTTTGTACTACCCGGGAGATATCCCGGTTTCCTCCCGCGCTTTTCTCTATCTCCTTGAAACCGATTACACGAAGTCCTAGCGGACTTTCGGCGGTTTTACGGAACGGAGAGGCTACTACGCTAACCTCTTGCAGATTCTGGCTGGCTTCCTCTAGCTCGATCGGGAAGAATATATCTTTATTCGCTAGTCTGAATTCGGCGGTAACGAAGGGCTTATATCCCAGAAAGGAGGATTGGAGACGATAGCTTCCGGGTGATATGCCGGATATCTCGAATAATCCGGTGGAATCGGTGACCGCCCCTTGCGTCGTGTTCCATACCACTACGTTAGCGAAAGGTATCGGCTGTCCGCTTGACGCGTCTTTTACAACTCCCTTGATAGAGAAGGAGCGCTGTTGACCGATAGCGGCTTGTATGGTACATAATAAGAATAGTAAGAAGTAAAGATGGCGTCTATCCATATCTTATATCATATTTATAGCGGTAAAGATAAGTATTATTCTGATTCGTATGTATTATCTTTGCATACATATGGAGAAAGAATTACAGATAACGGCGGATGGAAGCCATACACTATATATTCCGGCGATGGATGAACATTATCATTCCGTGAACGGGGCCCTGCAGGAATCAAGACATATATTTATAGAGGCGGGATTGCATGCGCTTGAAAAAGACTTTATCCGAATCGTGGAGATTGGCTTCGGTACAGGGCTGAACGCCTTCTTGACATTGAAGGATGTCGAGCTATCTCAAGCACATCATATTGATTATCATACAGTAGAGTTATACCCGCTTCCTTTAGATACGATTCGTGCCTTGAATTATGGGGAGCTGATCTGGCCGGAGAGAAAAGAGTTATTCTTAGCCTTGCATGAGGCGGAGTGGAATACTCCCGTTTCAATCTCAGAGCGCTTTACACTTCATAAAATAGAAGGAAATAGTAACGCCTGTGAACTACCGGATGATATCGATTTGATCTATTTCGACGCGTTTGCGCCCGAGAAACAACCGGAGATGTGGAATCAAGAAATCTATAATCGTTTGTATGCTCATACCGCACCGGGCGGAGTGATCGTAACCTATTGCGCAAAAGGAGAGGTACGCAGAGGTATGCAAGCGGCTGGTTTTGAGATGAGCCGTCTTCCCGGTCCTCCGGGCAAGCGACATATACTTAGGGGAATTAAAAATTGAGAATTGAAAGTTACAGAGCGTATTCCTCGGTATTTTCAATTCTCAATTCTCAACTTTCAATTATTTAAGCATTGCCTCGATCTTTTCTACGAACTTATCCTTAGCCGTAGCGCCTACTACTTTATCAACCATCTTACCGTCTTTGAAGAAAAGAACGGTAGGGATGTTGCGGATACCGAATCGTCCGACTACATCGTCATTCTCGTCAACGTTCATTTTACCGATCGTCACACGACCTTCGTATTCGGTTGCCAACTCATCAATGATAGGAGATACCATGCGGCAAGGGCCACACCACTCTGCCCAAAAGTCAAGAACCATGGGCTTTCCGGAGTTAACCAACTCCTCGAAATTAGCGTCTGTAATTTGTAGTGCCATTTTGAATTACGTATTATTTAATTATGAATTATAATCTAATGATTGTTATGACGCCAAAAGTACAAATTCTTTCAGCGTCGTACAACTTTAACCATTAATTTTAAAATCGATATTCTCGTTCTCCTGTAAAAAGTCTACCAGCTCACGGGTCACGTTTAAGCGGATATTTTGGGAGAAGAGATTTAGGGAAATATTATGTTCCCCATCGACAACCTTAAAATATAACAGGCTATGGCCCGGATTGTTCTTGATCAATACCGAAAGCTCATTGATAGTCGGCTCATCCAAATCATGGATCGGGACCGTGATACTGATTTTCTCGATCAGCTTGTCTTTCTCGTCTTGCAAAAGGTTGACGGTACCAATCTTGAAGTCCAGTTTATTGGGGTCCCAGCGGCTAGGCTCTACACGGGCTGTGATCAAGAGATACATCCCTATTTTACCATACTTGCTGTATTCGATATAATCCTGTCCGAAAAGAGGGATCTCGCCACTACCCGTGAAATCCTCGATCTTCAAGATTCCGTAAGGCTTTCCGTTCTTGGTCATTCCTTCCCGGAAACCGGTGACGATACCACCTAATAAAACCTCCCGGCCTTGTAAGGTTTCCCGCTCGTTAAGTTCTACCATGCCGGTATTACATACATACTTTAATATGATACGGTATTCATCCAACGGGTGGGCGGATAGGTAAATACCGACCAACTCCTTCTCTTTATTTAGGCGTTCGAGATCGCTCCAACGCTCGCATTGCGGGATCTCCGGTTTAGCGATGGCGATCAAGGCGTCTCCACCGAATAAAGAGTTGACTGCCGTGCTCTTATCCATCTGGTATTTGTTACCATAGCGAACCAAGGTATCCAAGAACAATTCCCCTTTTCCACTGTCGGTGAAGAACTGCTCACGCTGGATACCGAAGTTATCGAACGCTCCGGCCAAAGCCATGGACTCTATGTTTTTCTTATTGCAAGCGGTCAAGTTCACCCGTTCTACGAAATCGAAGATACTCTTGTACGGGCCGTTCTTCTTGCGTTCCTCTATGATATTTTGTACGGCTGACTCACCTACGCCTTTCACGGCGCCTAGCCCGAAGCGGATGTTCTTGTTCTTATCTACGCTGAACTTCAAGATAGACTCGTTCACGTCCGGTCCCAATACTTGAATACCCATCGCTTTACATTCATCCATGAACTTCGTGATATCCGTGATATTGGATAAGCTTCGGCTCAAGACGGCGGCCATATACTCGGACGGGAAGTTCGCTTTCAAGTAAGCGGTCTGATAAGCCACCCATGAGTAACAAGTAGCGTGACTCTTATTGAATGCGTATGAGGCGAACTTCTCCCAGTCGGACCAGATCTTATTTAAAGTTTCCTCTTTATAGCCGTTGGCTTGACCACCAGCCATAAATTTAGACTTCAAGTGGTTCATCTTCTCGATCAACTTCTTACCCATCGCCTTACGTAAGGCATCACTCTCACCACGCGTGAAGTTAGCGAGCAAACGGGATAGAAGCATGACCTGCTCCTGATAGACCGTAATACCGTACGTATCTTTTAGGTAGCGTTCCATGACGGGAATATCGTACTTGATCTCCTCCTTACCCTGTTTACGGGCGATAAAAGAAGGGATGTAATCCATTGGGCCCGGGCGATACAGGGCGTTCATGGCGATCAAGTCCTCGAATTTAGAAGGTTGCAACTCCTTCAAATACTTTTGCATACCGGCGGACTCGAACTGGAATGTACCGGTTGTCTTTCCGTCGCAATACAATTTATAAGTCTTGGGGTCCTCCAGACTGATATGGTCGATATCCAGATCATGTCCGGTAGTCAGTTTCACGTTCTCGATCGCTTCCTTGATGATGGACAAGGTCTTCAAGCCCAAGAAGTCCATCTTGATCAATCCGGTTTCCTCGATCACGGAACCCTCGTATTGGGTAACCAGCATCTCCTCGCCGGTATCCTTGTCTTTCGCCGTACTGACAGGTACGACATCCGATATATCATAACGTCCGATAATGACACCGCAGGCGTGTACACCCGTGTTACGGACGTTGCCTTCCAGCATCTGGGCGTATTTCAAGGTATCCCGTGCCAGCGGATCATTTCCGTTAGCCGCCTCTTTTAGTTCCGGCACATACTTGATGGCGTCGCCCAATTTGAACTTCTTCATGTCAGGGATCTTATCCGGAACCAATTTGGCTAACCGGTTCGATTCGGATAACGGTAATTTCTGTACCCGGGCGACATCTTTGATAGCGGACTTGGTAGCCATCGTACCATAAGTAATGATATGAGCCACACGCTCGGCACCGTATTTCTCCGTTACCCAGCGTAAGACCTCGCCACGGCCATCATCATCGAAGTCGGTATCGATATCGGGGAGGGAGATACGGTCCGGATTCAAGAAACGCTCGAACAGGAGGTCATATTTGATCGGGTCGATCTTGGTGATCCCTAAGCAATAAGCTACGGCAGATCCGGCGGCCGAACCACGTCCCGGTCCTACGGATACACCGAGTTCCTCACGAGCGGCACGGATGAAATCTTGCACGATCAAGAAGTAGCCGGGGAAACCCATGGTCTTCATGATATGTAACTCGAAGTTCAGACGCTCCTTTACTTCATCGTTCAAGGGGTCTCCGTAAAGCTCCTTGGCTCCGTCGTATGTCAATTTCGCCAAATAGTCGGCTTCCAGCTTGATGCGGTATAGTTTGTCGTATCCACCTAATTTCTTGATTTTGGAGTGCGCCTCTTCCTCGCTTAATACGACATTACCGTTCTCGTCTCGGGTGAATTCCTCAAATAAATCATGCTCTGTCAATTTCTGACGGTAGGACTCCTCGGTACCGAACTCCTCGGGAATGGCGAAAGTCGGCATGATAGGACCGCTGTCGATGGAGTAGAATTCTATTTTGTCGGCTATCTCGAGGGTATTACTCAAAGCTTCGGGGATATCGGCGAAGATGGTGTTCATCTCGGCGGTTGTCTTCATCCATTCTTGCTTGGAGTAGCGCATACGCTTGGGGTCGTCCAAGTCTTTGCCGGTGCTAAGACAGATCAGGCGGTCGTGGGCCTCAGCGTCGTCGGCATTGACGAAATGGACGTCGTTGGTGGCGATTAGCTTGATATTATATTTGTGCGCAAGCTCGATCAGCACCTTGTTCACCTCTTGTTGATGCGGGAAAATCGTGCAATCAGCGTTAGGGTCGTGTGTCTCGTGCCGTTGCATCTCAAGGTAATAGTCTTCTCCGAATAAGTTTTTGAACCATTTGATAGACTCCTCAGCCTTATCGATTCGTCCGTGCATGATATGCTGTGGGATCTCTCCTCCTAAACAGGCGGAGCAGATGATCAGATCCTCATGATATTTCTCCAACAACTCTTTGTCAATACGCGGACGTCCGTAGAATCCTTCCGTCCATGAGAGGGATACCATCTTGATCAGGTTCTTGTATCCGTTCTTATTTTTGGCCAGAACGATCAAGTGCCAGCCGCTACGGTCGTCTTGCGAGGCCAGCTTGCTATGCCTTCCGTTGCGAGCGCAATAACATTCGCACCCGATGATCGGCTTGAAGATGGAAGCTTTCGCTTCGGCGATTTGTTTTTGTAGTTCCGTTATCCTTTGTTGTTCCTCATCGGTTGGCGCATCCTTGGCCAGCAGCGGTTTTAGTTCTTTCTCGGAGTCCTTGATGATCCCGAGAGGTTTACTGTTCTTTTTGCTAACCTTATTGAAAAACTCCTTGATACCGAACATAACGCCATGGTCTGTTACGGCGATCGCACGCATTCCGTCTTTGTACGCTTTGTCGATCAATGCGTCGATGGATGCCTGTCCGTCCAGCAAGGAATACTGGGTATGTACGTGTAAATGAATAAACGGTTCCATATATATTAATGTATAGTCTGGTGCATATTGAAATGAGTGCATAAAGGTAGGAAATATTTTTTAGTACGAGAGAGGTTGTTTTGCTTTTAAAAAAACACGTACGTCTTTTTTCGGAAACACGTACATGTTTTTGGAAAAAGACGTACGTGTTTTCTGAAGGATATAATGAGGTTATAATATGTGTGATTCTATAGAATCTATATGTTATATAAACAGATGTTGTATTGATATTTTGCTTGATATAAGCCGTATATCGTGACAGGAGGTTTTCGTGAGGTGCTCGAACTAGCGGATGGAAGATAGTTATGAATGGCGTTTTTCTGTGTGAAAAGCCGTTTTATACTGTACTTATGCTTGGAAAAAGCGAATCTCAGGGAGTTCTGTTTACAAAGTGTCATTTTGCTAGAACAAAGGAAACTAATATTCCGATCTATCGCAAAAGGTGATCTTACTTTTGTTGATTATTCGATGGTGTATTTATAATGTACGCATATACATTAAATAATAGAAGAGAAAAATGATTGATTTAAACGATCGTTTTAATTAGTCATTTGCAAAGGTACGCGTTTCTTTGACTTCTGCAACCCTTCCGAGCTATTTTTTTGTTCCCTTATTCGCTTTCTTATCAATAGGATATCCTATCCTTTACGAAACAACCGATTCCGTAAACGAACCTCCCGTTTTCCTTCTTTAAAAACGCAAGATCTAAACGATGGTTTAGACTAGTCGTTTTCTAACGGTAGTCTGCTATCAGAAAATAGCTAAGTGCTTAATTAACACTATTATTAATATTAAATTCTAAATTATGAACAGAAAGATTTCTACATTGTTAACGGCGGGTCTGCTTGTGGCGGGGTCGCTGTGCGGTAGTGCCTTCGCTCAGACGCCGACGGTTTCCATTAAAGATTTGACCGGAATCGGATCTACAGTAGCGAATGAACTGAAAAACGGGGCTCGATATGTGATGGTAGATGCCTCTTCATCGCTAGCCTATGGTCATGAAATAAGCACTACTACCGGTAAGATTGTTGAGGTAGGGGAGGCTATAAACACTCCGATTTTTTACGATGACAGCGATAGCAAAGACGGCGTTAAGAAGTACATTTGGACGGTCAGCGTGACAGAGGCTCCGAGAGGTTTCTTCTCTTATACCCTCACCAATGCGGAGACTGGAAAGGCGTTGAGATACAACAGCGCATATAATGCGATAGAGACAGACCCGGCAGCGAAAGCCGAGGATACCTTTAAGGATTTCGTGTTTGAGAATACAGGTACTGTCACTTCTACTCCCACTGGTGCGGAGTATTCTGCCTCTAATAAGTACATGGTTGCCTATAATGCGGGCGCGACTGTTTGGAACGGTCTGTCATGGTCTGGCAGCCCATTGGTCTCTACTTCTACGATCTCTGCTCCTGCGTTCTATGAGGTTAAATCCGAGGAACTTGAGGATGTTACCGAGTTGAACGCATTATATAACACTTCTGGATTCTCATTCGCTTCCAAGCCTTATGATACGGATCAAACCGAGGAGCCGATCGGCAACTTGTTCAATACGAAGAAGGTGGTAGCTCGCTATGTATCTACCGCTATTGAAGTTGACGCTACTCAGTATCCTTCTTATTCGGGTAATACTCATGATTTGAGGATCGAGCCGGGTATGTATTTCTTCACAGAGAACGCTCCGAAAGATGGCGCTGATTATAAAGAATGGATGAACGCTACGATCTTGGTCGTAAGCTCAACGGAGACCGTTGAGGCTACAAATGCGGGACGTGCCTCTGGTGATGGTTTCGCTTTGGCAGAGGTGAAAGTCAGCGACTTGAACTTCTATCAAGGTTCGGATAATGCTTGGATGACAGCAGGTAACGATATCTCTATCAATAACGCTAACTTCCGTGTGCAAAAGAGCTATGTGGACGCTTATCCGTATGAGTTGAACGTTGATGATTTCCGTTATCGTGAGCAAGCTAGCAAGGCTAAGCACGTTACTAAGTCTGTTAAGTTACATGTGTTGAAACATAGTGACAAGTACTATCTGACCACTACACATGCTACAGACGACCAGTTCATCTTCAAGTTGGCTGCCGCCGGTATGAAGAAAGGTATCGAGTTGTTGAACACGGAGGCTAAGGTCGCTGCTTACACGATCCGTATCTTAGACGGTAAGGAATATGCGCCATCTACCGATAATATCGACAAGAAAGACATCAAGAGCGTATACGGCAAGTACTTGACGAACGCCGTTAGAGCTTCTCAATTCGAGTTGGTAGCTAAGGCTAAGGTTCTTTCTCAATTGGAGACTCCGGCTTATCAATGGGCTATCTCCAGCGTAGACAATGAGTATGAGGTGACATTCACGAACCGTGAGACCGGCGAGCATTTCACAGCAAGCTTGTTCCCGAAGGCTGATCTGGGCGAGAACGTTTACGAATTGTCCACAAAGAGCGAAAAGGTTACCGCTATTTATGTAGACGCGAACACATACAATGAGACAGAGGGTGAAGCCGCTGAAATGCAACAACTGATCGTCGAGTTGACCCCGGCTGAGGTTGATCCGTACGCAGGTTTCTTGAACCTAGATGATGAGACTTTGGTGACGATGGCTTTCGCTCGCGATAACAACGAGACTTCCAATAAGTGGTATGTGGCAGCTAAGAAACAAGCAAACCCGTTGGCTGGATATGAATTGAACAAGAACGGTAAGTTCGCTAACGAGGTATCCGATGCCGCTCAATGGCAATTGGTGAAAGATGATAAAAAACGTACGATCATCGAGCGCAGCTTCGTTTACAATAAGGATGGCCGCGTGACGGTACAGGCTAGAGCAGATAAGGGCTACGCTTATGTTTATCAGTTGCAGTATATCAATGATGGTATCGAGACTGAGAAATATTTCCCGAAAGGAATTTCTTCTGTAGGAGAACAGGAAGTGTTAGTAGCTGAAGGTCAAGCTGAGTTCGTGATCAAGCTAGCCGCCGATGGTTCTGTTTACCTGATTCCGGTGAATAGCACAAGCAGTACTATCGCTTCAATTTTGAATGAGGATACGAAGTCTGTTGTAGACGCTACTTATAAGGACAATATCGACGAATGCCAATATGCGATTCCGTCTTCTGTTTACGCATGGCCGTCAACTTCTACACAACAAGATTGGTTATTGAACACCTACTTGATCGTAGAAGCACCGGAGATCAGCTACCCGGCAGAGGAAGGTCATATCTCCTTGGTAAGCGATAAGGGTAACTATATCTCCATGAACGAGAATCGCGATGGTATCGTGGTAAACGAGAATCAATACTCATTCTACTTGCAAGTAACCGATGAGGACGCTGTTGTTCCTTCTTTCTATATCTCTAACAAGGGTACGGTTGAGAATGGTGACAGATTGTTCTTGTTCAACCCGGCAGACTCTGTAAACTATTATGTCGCAGATGGTACATACGACAGAAAGTATGAGTGGATCAAGAATGAGACAAAGGCGATCTTCAAGCCGGCCACTCTTTGGGAGACTAAGGATACTTTGACTACGGTCGTTAAGGGTAACAAGGTTTCCGTGGCTGAAGAGGCTGATGATGAGGGCGTATTAGGTGGCTTGGATTACTTCAAGGTTCAGATCATCCAGTGCGAGGACAATGAGAACGAATATCGTATCCGTTCTGTAGCCAAGAAGGGTTCTTATCTGTATAGCTTCAACGACCAGTTGTCTTGGAGCGGTAGCAAGGAGAAAGCAATGCGCTTCACTATCACTACAGGCGATCCTACAGCTAACGAGTCTATCGCAGACGCAGCAGAAGGCGTTAAGGTAATCGCTGGCAACGGTACCGTTGAGATCCAAGGCGCAGCTGGTAAGAACGTGGTAATCACAAACGTTCTTGGTAAGGTTGTAGCTAGCACGGTTCTTACTTCCGATGACGCTACGATCGCTGCTCCGGCAGGTATCGTTGTGGTGTCTGTAGAAGGCGAGGAAGCTGTTAAGGCAGTCGTTAAATAAGAATAATGACGATAAATAACATAAATCGAAAATCATTCCTGCGGGAGTTGTAGTGATTCAAGTACCCCGTGAGGGCGAACAGGCGGGAATGGATTAATATTAATACTAAAGTAATAAATTAAAGTTCATCCGTCGTTACCTCCGTGAGGAGCGAGGGCGGAAAAGGAATAAGCCCCGGCCGGTTCGTCCAGTCGGGGCTTTATTGGTTTGGAGATTCCGGTTTTACTCAGTAGGGGAATCAGCTTCAAAACAGTTCTGTTGAAGATGTATCGTGTTGTGGCAATAAGATGTGTCATGTTGCAAGGATAAGATGTATCATGTTGTGCCATTCGTTAAAGCTTAAATGGCAAAGCTGCGCTTTTTATACCGCTTTCTTATAGGTTTCAGTAGGATAAATGTAGATGTTATTGAAAAATGTATATCTTTGCTTGCTATTAGAAGGAAAAGCAAATGAGGAAGTTTATGAGAAAGATCGGATTGTTGTTGATTGCCGTGATGATGATTTTACCGGCGATGGCTCAGGTTTCTTTCGGCGTACGTGCCGGAGGCGCTTATTCTTCGTTGATCCAGAAAGTGGAGGATACGTATGAGGCGGGAGCCCGCTTCGGTTTCAGCATAGCGGGTTTGGCGGATATTCCTTTGAGTAAGAATAAAAAATGGTCGCTTCGTCCTGAGGTGGCGTTCGTAAACCAAGGTGGCGCTTATTATTCGAATCAGGATATACATGGGATGGCGCTTCATAATAAATGTTGGTATTACTCTTTGCAGATTCCCGTGAATGTGGCTTATACGTTTACCTTCACGGACGTTCATCTGTCCGTATTCGCCGGTCCTACCTTTGATTGGTCCTTGTTTGGCAAGATGAAGAGCCGAGAGACCAATCCGGATCTCCATTTCGGCGTATCCGAGGAGAAGGATTTGAAACCTTGCGATTTTGGCATGAACGTCGGCCTATCGGTAGAATATAGTAACTTTTTCTTTTCCGTAAGTTCCCTATGCGGCATGATAGACCGCCGTGCCTTGAAGCGTGACGGCGAGACTTCCGTTTATCAAAATAACGTGACATTCTCTTTGGGGTATTACTTCCGTAAGTGATGAGTATCTTCATAATAACTTGAAAAATAATTAGATTTGTTTGGTATTTCGGATAAAACCCGTACCTTTGCAAGCCGATTATTATCAAATTGTACTAAGAGTTTAGTTCTTAGCACGTTGTTGCATCATGTGTCCGTTGTGACAATGTTGGTAAGGCTAGTTTTTTGAGTTATTAATTAATTTAATTTTTAAGCAGTGGATACTTTAAGTTTTAAGACCATTTCTGCAAACAAGGCAACTGTAAACAAAGAGTGGGTCATTGTTGATGCTGAAGGCCAGACGTTAGGTCGCCTTTGCGCTAAAGTAGCGAAGCTTTTGCGCGGTAAGTACAAACCCAATTTCACTCCGCACGTTGACTGTGGTGATAACGTAATCATCATCAATGCAGACAAAGTCGTTCTGACTGGTAACAAGTGGAACGATCGTATTTATTTGAGATATACCGGATATCCCGGTGGACAGATCGAGTATACTCCGGCTGATCTTTTGAAGAAAGGTGGCGACCGTCTGTTCCGTAAAGTAGTAAAAGGTATGTTGCCTAAGAACCGTCTGGGTGCAAAGTTGTTGAACAACATGTACGTTTATGAGGGAACTGAGCACAAGCACGAGGCTCAACAACCTAAGTTAATCGATATAAACTCATATAAATAATCACGATGGAAGTAGTAAATGCAATAGGAAGACGTAAAGCGGCAGTCGCTCGCGTATTCGTTAGCGAAGGTACGGGAAAGATCACGATCAACAAACGTGAGCTGGAAAAATACTTTCCTTCTTCAATCCTTCAGTTTATCGTAAAGCAGCCGTTAGCAAAGTTGAACGTCGCAGAGCAATATGATATTAAGATCAACCTTGACGGTGGTGGTTTCAAAGGTCAGTCTGAGGCTGCCCGTTTGGCTATCTCTCGTGCGTTGATAAAGATTAATCCGGAAGATAAGGCTGTCTTGAGAGCGGAAGGATTCGTAACTCGCGATCCTCGTGCTGTTGAGCGTAAGAAACCGGGTCGTCCGAAAGCTCGTAAGAGATTCCAGTTCAGTAAACGTTAATGTTATTTGTGAGTCCCTTACAAGTAAAGCGAAGCGTTTAGTATCTAAATTATCGGGATTCTTTTTACATGTGGACATGCGGAAAGACTACCTGATGGTTGAAATTAAACAAAGAAAGTAAACGATTTAAGAAAAAAACAATGTCAAGAGTAAATTTTGATCAATTATTAGAGGCTGGTGTACACTTCGGACACTTAAAAAGAAAGTGGAATCCCGCTATGGCTCCTTATATCTTCATGGAGCGCAATGGTATTCATATCATTGACCTTTATAAAACAGTTGCTAAAGTAGACGAAGCCGCTGAAGTTATGAAGAACTTGGCTAAACAAGGCAAGAAAGTTCTTTTCGTGGCTACCAAAAAACAAGCTAAACAAGTTGTCGCTGATAAGGCTGCTTCCGTAGGTATGCCTTACGTTATCGAGCGCTGGCCGGGTGGTATGTTGACCAACTTCCCGACGATCCGTAAAGCTATCAAGAAGATGGCTACTATCGATAAGATGACAAAAGATGGTACATTTGATAATCTTTCTAAGAGAGAAAAACTTCAAATCACTCGCCAACGCGCTAAGTTGGAGAAGACTTTAGGTTCTATCGTAGACCTTACTCGTCTTCCGTCAGCGTTGTTCGTTGTAGACGTGATGAAAGAGCATATCGCTGTTCGCGAGGCTAACCGTTTGGGTATCCCTGTATTCGGTATGGTTGATACGAACTCTAATCCGAACAATATCGACTACGTTATCCCGGCTAACGATGACGCTACAAAGTCTGTAGAGGTTATCTTGGGCGCTATCTGCGAGGCTATGAACGAAGGCTTGCAAGAGCGTAAGGCTGAGAAAATTGACGCAGAGGCTGCTGAGGAAGCTCCGAAAAGAGAGCGTAAGGCAAAAGCTGCTGTTAAGAAAGAACGTACGAAGAAAGAAGACGACGATGCGTTGAACGCTAACGTTGCCGGTAAGTTCGCGAAAGACGAAGAATAATTCGATTGACAATTGACGTTGACAATTGACAATTAGAATACAAATACAATGGGCAGTTGGCTTTTGACAGGATTTGTCAATTGGCAACTGTCCATTGTCAATTTTTGAAAGTATAAACATTTTAAAGATAAAGGAAATAAGATTATGGCTGTAACAATGGCTGATATTACCAAGCTGCGCAAAATGAGTGGAGCTGGTATGATGGACTGTAAGAAGGCTTTGACAGAGTCTGACGGTGACATCGAGAAAGCAATGGAAATTATCCGTAAAAAAGGACAGGCTATCGCCGCTAAACGTTCTGATCGTGAGGCTGCCGAGGGTTGTGTGTTGGCTAAGAAGGATGGCGAGTTCGCCGCTATCATCGCTTTGAAGTGCGAAACGGACTTCGTGGCTAAGAATGAGGACTTCGTGGCTTTGACTCAAGCTATCTTGGACGCTGCCGTGGCTAACAAATGCCGTACTTTGGACGAGGTGAAAGCTTTGCCTATGGGCAAGGGTACTATCCAAGAAGCTGTTACGGATCGTAGTGGTATCACTGGCGAGAAAATGGAGTTGGATGGCTACTGCGTAGTTGAAGGTGCTTACACTACTGTATACAACCATATGGGTAAGAACCAACTTTGTACGATCGCCGCTTTCAACAAGGAGTCTGAGGAAGCCGCTCACAATATTGTTATGCAGATCGCCGCTATGAATCCGATTGCTATTGATGAGGCTGGTGTTCCTGAGTCTGTAAAAGAGAAAGAGATCCAGGTTGCTATCGAGAAGACGAAGGCTGAGCAGGTACAGAAGGCTGTAGAGGCTGCATTGAAGAAGGCTGGTATTAATCCTTCGCATGTAGATAGCGAGGCTCACATGGAAAGTAACATGGATAAGGGTTGGATCACGGCAGAGGATGTAGCTAAGGCTAAAGAAATCATTGCTACTGTTTCCGCTGAGAAGGCGGCTAACTTACCTCAACAGATGATCGAGAATATCGCTAAGGGTCGTCTGGGCAAGTTCTTGAAAGAGGTTTGCTTGTTGAACCAAGAAGACATTATGGATGGCAAGAAGACTGTAAGAGAGACAATGAAGGAGATCGATCCTGAGTTACAAATCTTGGCGTTCAAACGTTTCACTTTGCGTGCTGAGTAATTGCGGTAACGTATTTGATATAAAGAAAAAGGCGATACAACCCAATGTATCGCCTTTTTTATGAAGTATAGCTTACTTGCCCATAGAAGATATACTTACTTGTCCAATGCAGTATATCTTACTTTGCCAAGTAAGTATATCTGTTTAATTTTTTCTTATTTCAATGCGGCCAACGCATCCTTAATACGTTTGATCGCCTCTGCGATATTCTCATCGCTGGTAGCGTAACTCATGCGGATACACTCGGGTGCCCCGAAAGAGGTACCACCTACGCAAGCTACGTGCGCTACTTCTAAGAGATACATAGCTAAGTCATCAGCGTTGTTGATTACACGGGTTCCATCTGTCTTGCCGTAATAATAACTACATTTGGGGAATAAGTAGAAGGCGCCTTCCGGTTTATTCACCTCGAAGCCCGGAACTTCTTTCGCTAAATTAACGATTAAGTCACGGCGGCGTTCGAAGGCCTTACGCATTTCCTCAACGGGTTCTTGTGAGCCTGTATAAGCCGCTTCCGCCGCTTTTTGAGATACGGAGCAAGGGCCAGAGGTATATTGTCCTTGTAATTTATTAACCGCTTTCACGATCCATTCCGGTCCGGCGATGAAACCGATACGCCAGCCAGTCATCGCATACGCTTTGGAAACGCCGTTTACGATAACCGTACGGTCTTTCATTCCTTCGATAGAAGCGATGCTGTTGTGTTTACCAATATAGTTAATATGTTCGTAGATCTCATCCGCTATAACGATGATATCCGGATGTTTTTTCAATACTTCCGCTAAACCTGCCAATTCCTCGGCGCTGTAAACAGAACCCGTCGGGTTGGAGGGAGAGCAAAGGATTAACGCTTTAGTCTTAGGTGTAATAGCGGCTTCCAGCTGAGCTGGAGTGATCTTGAAATCTTGCTCGATACCAGCCGGAACGATAACGGGAGTTCCTTCCGCTAACTTCACCATCTCCGGATAGCTTACCCAGAAAGGGGCAGGGATGATAACCTCGTCCCCCGGATTTACCAATACCATGACCGTGTTACAAACGGATTGTTTGGCACCGTTTGCACAAGAGATCTGGCCTGCTGTATATTCCAGTCCATTCTCGTTCTTCAATTTGGCAACGATAGCATTACGTAATGCCGGATAACCCGCTACGGGAGAATAACGTGAGAAATTATCGTCAATCGCCTTCTTCGCGGCTTCTTTAATGAAGTCGGGAGTATTGAAATCGGGTTCTCCCACACTTAAGTTGATAACATCGATACCTTGAGCTTTCAACTCACCGCTCTTTTGTGACATCGCCAATGTTGCTGAAGGCGATAAACTCGCTAAACGATCTGAGACTTGTGTCATGACATTGCTTTTTGTATAGGTTGTTTTATTATTATGCGACAAAAGTAATCAATAATCGGAATTCTTGCAACGTTCTGATAACTATTTAATGTTATGCAGCACATGCCCCATACGTTCTTTCTTCGTTTTCATGTAGAATTCGTTGTATGGATTTGGTTTCACCTCGATAGGAACGTTCTCTACTACCTCAAGTCCGTATGCTTCCAGACCTACGCGTTTTACCGGATTATTGCTCATCAGGCGCATTTTCGTTACGCCGATATGACGTAAGATCTGTGCTCCGACACCATAATCTCGCTCATCCGCTTGATGGCCTAAATGCAAGTTCGCGTCCACCGTATCCAAACCATCCTCTTGGAGCTTGTATGCTTTCATCTTCTCCATCAATCCGATGCCTCGTCCTTCTTGGTTCAGGTAAACGATAACCCCTTTGCCTTCTTGGTCGATGCGGCGCATAGCCTCGTGCAGTTGCTCTCCGCACTCGCAACGCATGGAACCGAAGATATCACCTGTAGCGCAAGATGAGTGCACGCGTACTAAGATAGGCTCGTCTTTTTCGAATTTACCCTTTATCAAAGCTATATGCTCTAATCCATTGCTTTTCTGGCGGAAAGGAATGAGACGGAAATGTCCGTACTCGGTAGGGAGATCTACCTCTACGCCGTTCTCTACGATCGATTCGGTCCGGAGGCGATAAGCGATCAGGTCCTTGATGCAAATAATCTTGATATCGAATTTCTTGGCTACCTCAATTAATTGCGGCAGACGTGCCATGGTTCCATCCTCGTTGATGATCTCGATCAAGGCTCCGGCGGGATATAAACCGGCTAACCGGGCCAAATCCACGGCAGCCTCTGTATGACCCGCACGGCGAAGTACGCCACGGGAGCGGGCACGGAGCGGATTGATATGTCCGGGACGTCCCAGATCGGATGGCTTGGTCTTTGGATCAGCCAGCGCCAAGATCGTTTCCGCACGGTCGT
>UMHG01070595.1_pt1 | contig 17977 bp, 15 predicted proteins | sample 1965471 | NCBI WGS metagenome assembly UMHG01 (sample SAMEA4836092, study PRJEB28245) | human gut metagenome | biome: gut microbiome; material: fecal sample | place: Denmark | collected 2008
GAGACCAGGGATCTCCGGCATAGCGGACATGGTGCCATAATCCACATTCAGCGTCCCCGCCTTCTTGCACGCCTGATACATCTGATCCGCGCCATAATCCGGCATTCCATTCGCCGCATAGCCGATGGCCATGCTTTTGGTGTCCAGCCAACCGTAGCCCTTGATGAGTCCGATACAGTCGGCAGTGCGGCGGCCGAGCCAGTGGCTTTCGATAAAATCAGCGTGATTGCCCACACCATCCGGGTATTGCTGCTTTTTATACGCAAACAGCGAGGGCGTCAGAATGTTGCCGTAGGTACCCCACACATAGCCCCAGTTGTTCTCCCACGCCTGTACCGCGTAGGCGGCGAGGTCGAGGTTGTTCTTCGTGCCGGGATCGACAAAGCGAGATATGTCAATCTGATTATCGTAATCGGTGCCGTACTCAACATCTCCGGAATACGAGCCGTCGCCGCTGTAATCGGGGCGATGCGTCTCGAAGTATGTCCGGTACTTATTGATGGCATCGCTCTGCTCCAGAGTCTCATAGAGCGCACCCGCCCATTGCTTAGCATCCTTGTCAAAGCCAAGCTCGTCCATCAGTTCATTCGGATCAAGATGCTTGACCTTTACCGTCAAGGTCGTCACAACTCCGTCGCCGCCATCCTCCGCCAAGCCCAGCAACGGGAAATATGAAAGGCTGGATTTACAGAAGTTTCGAACAAGATCGGCGCTCATGGCGTTGAGATCCTGCTGATAGGCCGCGGAATTGATGGCAATGATCCAGAGCAGGTCCTTTTCCGTCACGGAACCGGATACCTCGATGCGGTCAATGGCTGTTCCGTTTTCCTCATACTCCGCAACGATGCCGGTCACAACGGAGTCGATCTGCGCTGCCTCAAAATCATCAAGGCTCATATACACTCCGCCGATGGTCATGGCCTGCCCTGTCATTTGCGCGATGGCGTCCGTATCAGAGGATCTATACCCAAAGAAGATGTTGGGAAGCGCCGTAAAAATCACCATAGGGAGCACGATAAGCGCAACGAGAACGGCAAGCAGGCGCTTCACAAGAAACGGAGCCGTCTCTTTGACCGCAACGGCAGCGGCGCCGTGTAGGCCGCCCGCTGCCGCTGCCTGAAGAATACGGCGTGCGGCTCTTGCCGCATAAGCGAGGTCTACTGCTCTTTGAAACCCCGTGCGGGTATTCTCATGTTCCTTCATGCTTTTTCCCTCGCTGCTTTCGGCTTGGCGTCAGAGCCTTTTCTTTTTTCCCCGCTCCCTTCATAGCTTCCGTGACAGACGGCTTTGAAAGCCCGCCTGTTCGCGCAGTCTTCGGCATAGACATTCGCGCCCCTGCGATCGGGCGAGACTGTGCCTTTTCACGGCTGTTTGCCCCGTTTCCTGCGGGGCCGGGGTGCTGAACGGAGACTGCACCTCTCATGGGGCGAGCGCTGCCGTCTCCGACCGTGCGCGGTTCCTGCCGCGCCGAGTCATGCTGCCTCGCTTGTTCAAAGGGTGCTGTACGGGCTTGGGACAGGTTTCTGCCGGGCCGGGGTTCAACGGTCAGAGCAGGGGCAGAAGGCGGAGGCGTTGTTCCTGCGGGACCGGGACGCGGCGATTCCGCGCGAAGCGTTGTCTGCCGCGCGGCAGCCCTTTGCGCCGCTGCTTTCGGCACCGTCTGCACCGGGCGCTGCGTATATCGTGTCTGTGCAGGCGGCGATGCGTTATGCCGCCCCTCCTCCGACGCCGGAGATGTATTCCCCGCGGTGTCAGCGGGCGGCTTCTGCCCTGTGATCGAGGTCGTATTCCTAACCGTCTGTCCGGTAACGCTTCGGCTCTGCGTGGTCTGCGTATTCGCCTGTGATATGCGGGTCGAGGACGACGCCGCCTGTGTTCCTGCGGGACCGTGCCTGCCGTCCGGAGTTCTTACGCTATCCGATAGGCTGCGGCTCGCCGGTGAAGCGGGAGTAGGTGCCTGTCGTGTGCCATGCAGAGCTGCACCATTCCGCTTTGCGCCTTCCTTGAATGTTTGCTGCCGGATCACGGAGCTGCTCTGCGACGTGAATGCTGCGCTATGTTCCTGCGAGGCTGTCTGCACTCCGCCCGTCTGAACCGTGTCGCTGTGGGAGGCGTAGGCTCGCTCGCCTGCCCCTTGCTGTGGATAGAAGCCGCTCGCGGTATATCCTGCAAAGCGGCCTCCGCCGAACGGTCCGCCCGTGCGTGGGCCTCTGCCGCTCGGAGAAGCGCCGGAGGAGAAGCCGCTGCCTCTGCCGCCGGCAGACTTCCCAACACTCTTGGTAATGTGCGAGGCCGCCGAGCGCACAACCATGTAGGTCAGTGCGCCGGGCAGCGGCCGCCCGAGAGAGTCGCCGGTGATGGCCGGATTCAACCCAATGCGGGTGATGATGGCATCCGCCTTTCTTGCGACCTTTACGAGGGTCAGGATCAGCACGATCCACAGAAATACATCCAGCCCGCTTGGCACTGTGGAGAGGACGGACAGAAGCATTTTGAAGAAGATCACATTGGTCACCATCAAAAGGCACATGGAGCCGTACATTCTGCACCAGCCGCTGAAGATATCCGCGGTGCTTTTGCTGCCGCCCATGGCAAATGCCAGCGGCGCCGTCATGGTGAGTACGGCGAGGATAACATACCGCTCCGCAATTTCCAGCAGGAGCCTGAGTGTCTTGAATATGATAATAATACCGAATAGGATCGCGAGCAGCCACGACGCGGTAAGCGTACCGAATACGCTCTTATCCACCAGCGTCACATGAACAGCGGTCGGGACTTGCAGCAGGTCAATGATCCTTGCGGTAATGCTAAGCCCGATCTCGCAGATCTGCGGGCTTGCCAGCAGGAGAAAGGAAAAAACAAAGCTTCGGGTAAAAAGCAGCTTCGGGTCCTCGCCTTCAAAGCCGAGGCCGGACATCATGCTTTTGAGCGCCTGAAAGACGAGATTGCCGATCAGAAGCGCCCATCCGACCGCCATAAGCACCTGTATGATGTCGTCCATCACGGGAACATGGCTTTTCATGTACGCATAGTCCATGCTCATAATGTCCAGCAGCGCGGTCGAGAAATACTCCCAGCATTCCAGCACCAGCTCGTACGCCCACTCCGCAAAGCCTTGGAAAATCAGCTCAAGCAATTTGGATACCCCCTTTGTGCCGGAGCGGTAATATCCTTATGGCGTCAAGGTCGCAAGCCCGCTGAACAGCGGGGCAACATAGGCGATGAATGCGCCGATGCCGTTGATGACAGCCCACGCAAGCCAAATACGCTTAAGCCAGTCCCATGCCTGATCAGTCTTTTGCTGGTTATTGGACAGCTTGGCTCCGATCACCGCGATCGCGGACATAAGGCCAGCCAGCACGGTGCTGATGCTGACGATCTTAGCGTAGACATCTACGATGATCCGGTTTGCCACCGTCCACATATCGTCCACCGCGAGGGCGGGCGTTATCATTACGGCAACGACCAGCACAAGAGACAGGGCGGTGAGGTACATTTGATAAAGTCTTTTTGTCATAGTCCATGCTCCTTATGAAAGCTGCGGCAGCAGGCGGTTGTGTCCGCCTGCCGCCGCGCTCCCACATCTTGTCTTGAATTTGGGTATCTCATCTGATATAATCGGTTTCGTGAGATGAGGTGAGATTGCTATGATTTATACCAACGAAGAAGCCGCGATGATCGACGGCATGATCGGCACGCTCTTTGGCGGCGCGAATGTCGCGGAAAATGTGCGCGACGCATATCAGACCGTCCGTCGTCATCTCACGGAGGACTCGTTAGATCAGAAGGACCTCAGCCGCATCTCGGCAGCAGTTGATTTTGCGCTGAAAAATCAATTCTGCGACTCCTGCAGCAAGGAAAGTCAGCGCGTTTTGACAACGATCCTCATCAAAACCGTTCCCTCAACTTGAACCCGTTTCAAACGAGAGTGGCGACAGCAAAAAGCTGCCGCCACTCTTTTGTCAGAATCCCGTTTTCGGAAGTGTGATGGGCCGCACTGGCGTCAGGCTTCGGATGATCGTCACCCAGCTTGCCGTTGCGGTCTGCCATGTGCCCTGATATTTGCCGCCCACATCGGCGCGGTTGACCATCTGATAGCCATTGACCGCGTTTCCGTTCACCATCACGCTCAGCGTGGGATTAACAACGCTTTGGAAGCCGACGGGAACCTTGCCGAAGTCAAAATAGATGTCGGTCACCACTTCGCCGGCCTGCATGGGAATGGCGTTGAGGCTGAAGCTGTAGTTGTTGCTGGTGAGCAGGTTGCTCGCCAGCACCTGATAGCTCGCGTTGTAATTGGTTTTGTAAAGGACACGGTAATTGAGCCGTGCGCTGTAGGTGCCGGTGGTAAGCGTCGTGGGGCGAGCCATATCGTAGGGAATTTTATCGTGCCAGAAGAAGGACTCCAGCGGCACATTGGAGGTATTGGCCACCGTCAGATCGTAGCGCATGGACTGGCCCGCCATGACCTGCGCGTTGCCGCGCTTGGTGATGCTGACGCCGAGACTGGCAGGCTTATCATAGGCAGAGAGCTTGATGATCTGACCGGGATATTCCAGCGTCACATCATGCACGGTAGGGTCGAGCTGCCAATAGGCGGGCGCTGTGACCTCTCGGATCTGATAGCGTGTCAGCGGAAGCGGCTTGCTAGCCGCAACGCCCCGGGCGTCCGTCGTGATGTAGTCCACCACCTTGCCGCTGCGGGCATTGACGATCTCATAAACAGCGCCCTTGAGCGGGGTGCCTGCGGCGGTGCCGGTGACCTCGTTATACTCAGCGGCGTACTTATAAATCTGGATCTGGCCCGTGACAGCGGTATTTTCCCACTCGATCTCCACGGTCTTGCCCGGAGAGACATAGACGGTCTTATACTGCTTATCCAGCGTGTAGCCGGGGGCGGCTTCCAGCTCTCTCAGATAAAAGCGGCCGCTCAGCCCGCCAGGGATCTCGTCAATGTAGATGTAGCCCTCATCGTCCGAGGTGTACTCGCCGATGGGCTTCTTGTTCGCATCATAGAGGACAAACTTTACGCCATAGATTCCCTCTCCCGTGGCGCTGTCAATTTTGTGGATGACGATGCCGCTGAGCTTTTTGTTGGTCACCTGAAGCGTCACACGCTTGCCGTCCTTGATCTCAAAATAGTGGGGCGTATCATCCAGCCGGAACGATTTGTTCGATGTGACCTCTTTTGCATAGTAGCTGCCATCCTCCAGAGCCACGAACACACGGCCATTTTTGTCCGTCGTAACGGTATCCACCAAGGCATCGTCCACCTTGCGGATCTCAAAGGTCGTATTGGGGATGCGCTCACTGTGGTTATCCTCGTTGACCTTGATGATCTCCACGCCGCCAACAGGCGTGTTGTAGAAGTGGAGAGTCTGTGTATCGTTGGGGTTGACAACCACGGTCTGGGTACGGGTGTTTTCATCGATCGTGTAGCCGGGGATCGATTTCACCTCCGTCGCTACTATGGTGCCGGAGATGCCGGAAATGGAGATTTTACCTGCCTTATCCGTCCGGTACAGGCCGGCGGAAGACAGCGTGCCGCCCGCAGCATCTACATAGGAACCGTCGGCATAGACAATCTTGAACTGTACGCCCTCCAGAGGTTCTTTTGTAACGGAGTCCTGCTTCACGATGATGAGATTGCCCTTTGGCTGATTGCGGAACTCCACCGTGACAACTTCATTGGACTTGACCTTGACTGTCTGGGGCGTATCATCCAACAAATAGCCGTCCTTTGCGCGGGTTTCCTTGATGATAAGCGTGGTGCCGGGGGCGATGTCGGTAATCGTGAACGTGCCTGCGCCATCCGTCACGAACTTGCCGTTGGCGTTGCCGATGAGATTGCCGTCGGAATCCGTGACAAGGAACTCCACGTCAGAGATGGGGGCGTTCGTCACAGCGTCAACCTTTTTCACGAGCACGCCGCCCTTGGGCTGGTTGCGGAACTCCAGCGTCATCACGGAATTGCGCTTGATCTTGATGCTCTGCGGGGTATCGTCCAGAATATAGCCGTCTTTTGCCCGCGCCTCACGGGCGATGACTGTCATGCCGGGAGTCAGGCCGTCAATGCGGATGGTGCCCGCGCTATCGGTCACATACTTTCCGTTGGCGTTGCCGATCACGCTGCCATCCGAATCGGTGATGAAGAACTCTACATCGGAGATGGGTGCGCCGGTCACGGCGTCCTTTTTGACAATGAGCAGAGAGCCTATCTTATCGTTGCCAAAGGTCACGGTAATGACGTCCTGATCCTTACCGGAGAGATAGACCGTTTCCGTGGCGTCGGTGATCACATACCCGTCCGGCGCGGAGATCTCTTCGCAGACATAAGTGCCTGCGAAGAGGCCGGTCACAACGATGGTGCCATTGCTGGATGATTTGTACTCGCCAACCACAGTGCCACCCGTACCGGAGGTGCCGCCGAGGTAGCGGATTCTAAACCATGCGCCCTCCAGCGGCTGACCGCTCTCGCTGTCCACCTTGCGGATGATGATGGCGGAAAGGGGCGTGTTTTCAAATGTCAGGACTTTGCTCTCGCCGCCGGAGATGAAGCATTCCTGCGTGGCAGGCTCCTTGATGGCGTACCCGGACGCCGGTTCCAATTCAGTCACCTTGTACCAGCCATCTTTTACTTCGGGAAGAATGATTTTTCCGCTTGCATCAGAAAAGTAGGTGCCGAGGTCGTTGAACTCACCAGTATCGGTGTGGTTGCTGCCATACCAGATCTGGAACTTGGCACCCTTGACGGGATCGCCGGTGTCGCTGTCCACCTTGCGGATCTCCAAGCTGGGCTTGAGGGCGTTGAAGAAGGTGACGGTAGAGGTTTCGCCGGGCTTCAATGCCACTTCCTGCGGGATGGGGCAGAGAATGACATGGTTGGGAACATTGATCTCCGTTACTTTGAATGTGCCAACCGGGACGGAGTCGAGGAAGATGCGGCCATGGTTATCGGTGGTGGCGCTGGTGGAAAAGCTGCCGTCGATCTGCTCGATGCGGTAGGTCACGCCCTCGATAGGCTCTCCGTTGGCGATGTTCTTCTTGACAATTTCAAGACCGGGCTTTTCATAGTCAACGAAAGTGACCTCGGAGGTTTTGCCGGGGCGCAGCGCCACGGTCTGCTCGGTATTGGTTACGATGTACGGCTCGGGAACGGATTCCTCACGCACAACATAGACACCGGCAGGAATGGCCGAGAGCGTTGCGGAACCGTCCGTCCCGGTCGTGACGGAGGTGGAATAGCTGCCGGTGACGGACTTCACCGAGAACACTGTGCCGGCGATGGGCTTACCGCTCATGGCGTCCCGCTTGGTGATCTTCATGTCGGGCAGTGCGTAATTTTCGGCAGTGACCGTGTACTGCTTGTCACCATCGGTCGTGTCAACATAGACGCTGTGGGAAGTGGGAGTCAGGGCGTAGCCCTCCGGGGCCTCGGTTTCCACGAAGGACCACAGGCCCTTGGTGACATCCTTGACCTCAATGATTCCGCCATTTCGGGTCACATCGCTGCCGACGATCTGACCGTCGCGGTAAATATTAAATTTTGCGCCATCCAAACCACGGGTCGTTCCTGCGGCAACCTTCCGCAGCGTAATATCAGCGTCCCCAGCCGGCGGAGCAGAATCATCACCGTCCTGCGGTTTATCCTTTACCACCAGCTTACGCGGACCATAATAGTTGAAGAAGGACTGGTTCTTGCGATTGCTTGAAAGAGCAAATACTGCCCATTTTGCAGCATCATCTTCAATTACGGAGGCGATCTGTCCTCGCGCTGCATATTCTGCGATCTGACGCTGAAATTCGGCATCCTCCTGCGCCTTCTGCGCAAGCATGGAGTCGATGAGGCTCAGATACAGGTCATAGGTGTCCGCGTTGGCATAACCACCCGCATCTCCGGTACCATCTCCCACGCCCTTATAGCTTTGATGGTCCCAAATATAAGTCTGCACCGCCATAAAGAGCTGCCCTATATTGGATGCCTTGCTGTCGTTGATGTAGGTCATGAGCCACCTGACATTGGCGAGCGTCGCGGCATCCATCTCGCCAAGGCCGCTGTTGGCAACAGCGGTTTTGAGAACGGCGTCGGCGTCTGCATTGGTAGCCGAGGTGTAGGTATAAGAGTCGCAGTATGACGGCGTAGCGTTGTGGTAGCCGAGCCCGCTGTCGAGGCAGTAGAGAAGCCGACCCGCCGCCTCCGGCGGGCGGTAGCTGTACGGTGTGCCGTTGGCCAGTATACGCGTGGACCAGTACACTTGATTGGTCGTGATCGTAATACCCTTGCCCGTACCGGTCGCGGCAAATGCCGTGGTGGGCAGTAGGCTGAGCAGCGTCATGACAACCAGGAGTGTCGAAATGAGCCTTGTTTTGATCGTTTTCAATGTGATACCTCCTACAATTTTTGCATGAGAAAAGCAGGCCGAGAGGTATCTCGGTCTGCTTCGCTTGGCTATGAAGTTTTTGTCAAAGTTGCCTACTCATATCTCTGCGGCTATAGATGATACGGCGCACTTCCATCGTGTCTCCGATCACCACATAGAAGATCGTGTAGTTTCTGGAGTGAGTTACCCCTTTGCCGGCGTATCCACCCATGTGATATGGTATCCATCCCGGAGGAATAGCTGGACACAGTACCAGCACTCATCTCCATTGTCGTTGACACCTCGCGCAAGCCCTATGCCAATTTCGGATAATTGGGAGTTGGTCATGTTTTTCATGTGACCTGTCGAGGCGCTCCAATCCGCTATAAGTAGTTCCGCAAGCGTGCAGTCGGCAATCGTCCAGTCCGCAACACGATGAATGTTCTCAGCCATGTATGGACAGTTGGTAACAGTATTATACTTCCTCCCGTCCGGGCGGGTATGGGAGTAGACGGTGTTTGCCGCCATTTCATCCGCACGCACCTGCGCCGCCTGCATGAGCTTGTCGTTGGCGGTCAGCGATGCGATACCCCTCTCGGCGCGGAGTGCATTGGTGCGGTCCACGATGTCCTGTTTCATGGCATCTACATCGGCGGCGGGAGCTGTAACCTCCGGCTGCGATACCGGCTTGTCAGTTTCCACCTTTGCGGGAGCTTCACCGGTGTAGGGACGATTTGTTTCGATCTGCACCGTTCCGTCCTCGGATTTCCAATAAACATTGAAGCCGACCGCCTTGCCGATGTCACGGAGCTTGAAGTAGTTGTGTCCGTTGATAGTGTACGCCTCAATCTCAACGGGAGCACCGTTGAGGAGAATAGGCGAGGTGCAGCGCTGTGCGAGGATACCCTCAATAGCCTGTGCCGCAGGCGAACTAAGGGCAAATCCTAACGCAAGCCCGATAAACAAATACAAAATCTTCTTCATTGTATCACGCTCCCTTCCGATAAAACGTGGTGGTCACGCTGGCAGTGATACGGCGAGTGTCGGGATCATAAATGCACCGCTCAAACTCGTAAATGCCGAGCTGCTCAGCCTGTTCAGCTACTTCTGCAGGAAGGTCAACGGTGATATCCATTTTTACTCTGATCTCATCGTCCTTCCTCTTCGGTCTGAATTGCTGTATCAATCTGATACTTCCTTTTTTGATTGTATTCTCCGGAGTGGTTTGAGCATAATACAGAAGTAATGGCTTGTCAAAGGTTTATTTTAAATGCTTACGCCGCCGAAAAAAGTTGCACAAAAATATCACGTTGCTCCGATTTCATCGGCTCACTTCCACGGCCTGAACGCACACTCTCTTGGAGGGCTGATTGGCAAGACAGGTGGTGATGGTAATGCGGTTGTCAGCGGTCGCCTGCAAATAACTCCAGTCGGAATCTGAGATCGTCTTTACCAAAATGACAGCATAGGTCCGTGTTCCGTAGACCGTCGAATAGGTGATGTTGTCGCCGATCTCAAGATTTCTGATGCTGCCAATATTGTATTTCGCGCCGCGGTTATGACCGCAGACACCGATGTTGCCGTCCCATCCGGAGGTGGAGCTATAGTGTCCCAGTCCCTTTGCCATGCTGGCGCGGGTCTCACCCTCCCAAACCTTCATATTGATATTCAGAGATGGGATCTTCAACGTACCAATGCTGCCATCCTTACGCTCCATGCCGTCAACGCCGGTATACGCGGGAACGCTCAGTACAGGAGGGGCAGCTGTTGCCGGAAAATCATAGAGTCCGCCAGAGATACCGTACTCGCCGGAAATGGAAGTGCCGGCATTTTGCTGCAAGCCGGGCAAATAGTTTTTCTCCATAATGCCGATCTGCGTCGTGCCGGACACACCGTAGGGCAATTCGGGGATCTGATAGTCCACGGGATTGGGGCCGCCGAAGTTGTATGCGGTGCCGTAGGTGTCTCCATAAGAGGTCGCAGGATAATATTCCGTTCCTGCCCCTGTCTCAAAGCAGTATTCCGCGGCAAAGGCTCCGACAGACAGCGCCGCCATCGTTATGAGCATCAATGCCAATTCGGCCAATCGTCTAATATGCTTCATTCCGTTTCCTCCTCTGAAAAGCTCGCGCCGTCGTCGTCCGCCTCGGCATGGGCGGCTCGGTGTCGGCGCACATACGATGCATATACGATGCCGAAAATCACAGCAGCTCCCATTGCGGCGCCGACAACAAGTGCAAGCCAATTTGCCGCAAAGAAGCCGCCCACATTGGATAGCACATGAGCGATACCGACCTTTGTTCCCAGGTAAGTCAGCACATAGGTGATGCTCTCGACGCCCTCGTGCGTGATCTCGCCGGTATATTCCGCGGTCGTGATGTATCCGGTAGCCGCTTGATAGGGAACTCTTGCGGAATAGGTGGCAACAGCCTGATAAGATGAAGGCACCAAGGTCTCGCCGACAAGGTCCGTTCCCGTGACCTGCCACTCCACATCGGCAAGGCTCAGCGTGCGGCCGTTTTTGACGGTGGCAGAGGGGACATAGGACATATCGTTACGGTCAAGTCGTCCGATGGTCTTGACCTCGCTCACGGTGTAGCTCTTGGCTGCATAGCCGGACGCCTCGGTGTTGAGACTGGTGTGGTCGAGGGCGAGCGTACCCTTGAAGGTGCCGTCGTCAAATTCGACGGTAGGCTTCAGTTGGCTCAATATCTCGGCAAGGTCATTCTTGTCCGTCTCCACCGTGATGACCTCGGTATGGGGCTTGGATTCCTCTACGGCATTTTCCGTTTTGACAATATCCGTAAAGGTGTAGAGATAGCCCTCCAGCTCAAAGGGCTGTTCGATCAGGCTCTGCGGGTCCTGATCTGCCGGGATCGTAAAGGTTTTGATGACCTGCTGGCTGCCATTCAGATTTTGCACCACGGTATCTGTCGGCACCTCCAATGCAAACGCCGAGACCGACATGGACAGCGTCAGCAGTACACAGAGAATTGCTTTTTTCATGTTGTGGGAACCTCCTAATGTAGAAATTTGTTATGATTTGCTGTTTTCGCGGTATCAAAGGATGTGCGGTCGTCTCATGCTCCCTCCTCTCTGACCTTGTATTCTACGGCGCGCTCCGAGTGTTCCCGCAGCGCATCGAGTATGCTGAGAGACTGCTCTAACGCCTGCATCGTATCACGCTTCTGGCGCTTGACGAACGCATAAAGGAGCAGAGTATCTCCGTTGGCGCATGGGTAAAAGATAACGCGAACGCAAAGCTTGGTCTTCACCCGCAGCTCGCATAGGCTCCGATACCGCTCAAGTGAAAAACGCTTGAAATACGGTTCCTTCATTTCCGGCTTCTGCGGCAGCGTCAATCGGTATAGCTGACGAATGATCTTTTCTCTGAGCCGCGGCTCCAGATCCTCTATAAAGGCAGCGACCTGCGAGGCTCTGCCCGGAGGCTGATATACCAAAATCCCCTTCACCGCACTACCTCCTCGCAGCCGCTCAATTTCTTTAAGTGCCGGATAAAGTGTCCTGCAAATTCGCCCGCGATCTCAGGTGTCCCGCTGATCCACCAAATGGGATCAGGCAGGACTTGGGATAGGCGGTCATATTGCAGGCAGAGCAACAGAAATTTCTGCCTCGGCTCTGCACGATCCACAGCGTCAAACAGCTGCTGCAATTCGGTTTGGACACCGGAATAGTCCTGACTGGCATCGCACAAATCGTCAAACAGCAATCCGGCGAAGGTATGAGCCAGCGCAGTCAAGGCCGATGCCTCGACGCTCCCCGTCTCGGTAAGCAGCCCCATGCGCCGCAAACGCTCCCTCGCACCGTCGTCAAACGGATTATGAGCGCGGGATGCTCGGCAGTTATTTGTTGTCTCTTTCATTTCTCTCACCTCGGAGTCATAGGAAAAGGCCCGGCACCTTACGGTGTCGAGCCTTTCAGCATTTCTTATCTTAATTTGCGTTTGTCTGCACTGAAATAACATTTTCTTGAAGTCAGGAAAATGTTATTTTGTTTTAAGTTCATCCAGACGGTCAAGCACTTGCGCCGACGCTTCGATCATTTCTGTAACCACCGCATTTAGCTGTGCGGCATTCTGTGCTGTGATGACGGGATGGCCAGTTTCCGCCTCAAGCTGCTGCCGTGCAACATTTGCAACGTTACCGCCACGTTTGGCCACCCTCACATTCTCGGCAAAACCATCTGGTTTTGTCGCTTTGGAAATATCCCGCGTTGACGCTTCCGCCAGCATGGTCAGCACGAGCTCGGTATCGCTCATATTATCGCGCAGATTCTCCTTTTTGAGCCCCTTGAGGTTTTTATACTGCCGCGTGGTCATACCGGACCATGCCTTTGAAATCTCGTCGGTCAAGATCGCAAATTCATGTCCCTTTTCCACGCCGCGCTTCTGCCATTCATCGGTCAGTTCATTCCGGATGCGGATGGAAAGCAGCCGTTGATGCACCCAATCAGGATCGTATCCCTTTTTCAGATAGGTTTCCAAGGCTCGGTCAATGGCCTGTTCAGGGTCAATGGTTTCTTCAATACGCTCACGGCCAACCTGAGCGAGCCAGCGTTTTACTGGTTCCGCGCGAGGTGACGGGATAGACTGGATAATGCGAAGAAGCTGCTCGGTTGTGGCAGCGTCAGTCTTATAGCTCTTTCCATCTGATGACATCATTTTCAGTTGTACGATATTTTCGTACAACTGAGTGGCCCCCTCAGATTTCAGCTTACGCTTCAAATCGCTCCAATATCGCCGCGGGTTTTCACTCCCCGTCAACACACGGATCACATCTATAATAGAGAAATACCACTCCTCATTCTCTTCGCTCCAAGTCGTGCGAATCGGTTGATTATCAAAAAGCTGTATCTTATCCTGTTCGCTCATAGCGTTATATCCTCTCTTTCTTTTCTGTGATTATACATCAGTTGACCCGCTGCCGCAAGAACTCCAAAAACAGCTCTTCAATTTCCTTATCACTGCCCAACCTCTCAAGGTAGGGGGCAAATTTTCTGCGGTCAAAGCTGATTTTCTTCGGCTGTGCAGCACGGCTCTGTGTCTCCCTTGCGCGTGCCTGCCGCCATGCGGCGAAAATGTCCTGATGATTTGCAGATGGAGGCGGACAGGTATGGACGATGCTTTGCATAGCAGCCTTATTGAGTGTGTAGTCCTCGATAGAACACATCTCCACAAATGCCTGCTGCGTGGCTGCGTCATAGTCAGCGATCAGCTCGGCACAGGCAATCGGCAGCTTGCGCGGGCTGTTCTCTAAGATGTCGGCGAGAGGCGGAACCAAGCCCGCCAGCTTGGTGGCCTTACGGATCTCATACTCGGTCACGCCGAAGAAATCGGCAACAATTTCACGGGTGAGGAACTTCTGGCGATTCTCGCCAGAAGTTCCAATGTCTGTTCTTGACCCCTGTCGTTTCTCTGCATCAAGCACAGCTTTGTACGCCTTGCCGCGCTCTATAATGGTAAGGTCCTGCCGCCGCAGAAGGTTCGTGGCAACAGCAATGGAGACTGCCCTTGCGTCATCGGCATCCACGACCTCCGCAGGGATCGTTGCGTGTCCGGTCAGCCGCCACGCTTCCGTACGGTTATGCCCTGCGAGGATCTCATAGTCCTCGCTTTCGGGAATAGGGCGCACAATGATCCTCTCATAGATGCCCTGCTCTGCAAGCTGCTGTGAAAACGCCTTGAGCTTCTCTTGCGGATATGGGTGAAAACCAATATCCGCAGTGAAAAATGGACGGAGCCTGTCCAGCGGCAGATCACAAAATTTTGAGGCGGACGATGCCAGCTTGCCTTGGAACAGCACCTCATAGGCTTCATCACCTACTGTGACCTCCGCGGCCTGCTGTGTCGCGCTCATACGCCGCTTCAGCAGGTCGTTCATATCGCGTTTAGCCAAGCTGAAGCACCTCCTGCGCGAGACTGCGATAGGATTCCGCCGCCGGATTTCGCGGTGCATAATCGAGAATGCTCATGCCTGCTGCGGGACACTCCGCGACCTTGATAGTCTGCTCGATGGGCCGCTCAAACACCCGTAGGCTGTCACCATACAGCTCTGCGACCGCGGCGCGGACGCTTTGGCAGAGCTGTGGCCGGGACTGATACATGGTAAGAAGAATGCCCGCAACCTCTAACCTCGAATTGAAGCGGCTCTGCACATTTCTAATTAGCTCGAGCACATCGGGGATGCCCTCGCTGGCAAGGAAGTGCGCCTGTACAGGAATGATGCAGTAGTCTGCCGCGGCAAGTGCGTTGACGGTCAGCAGCTCATGCTTCAAGCCGCAATCAATGATGATATAATCATATTGTGCACGGGAAGCATCCAATAGCCTGTTCATCATCATTTCGCAGGGTGTCTCTGCCGCTTCCGCCATGTTGTACTGCGAAAGCTGCATGACCTGCAAGCGAGCTGCGGCATCTGCCAAGCGTTTATTGGCGGGGATCAAGTCAATACCGGTCTCTGTATGTATCACGGTACGGGGAAGATGAAGCTCCAGATCCTCCGGCGAGTCGATTTGGACGAGCAGCAGCTTTGCCAGCGTGTTCTTCTGTTCGCCAGGCGTGTAGCCCAAAGCCGAGGTAAGGTTCCCCTGCGGATCGTTGTCGATCAGCAAGACCCTTCTGCCTTCTGCGGCAAGCGCAGCCCCGAGGTTCAATGCGGTCGTGGTCTTTCCTACGCCGCCCTTAAAATTGGTAATTGTAATGATCATGATTCTGTTCTCCTCTTTATTACTTGAACGGAAACAGTAAGGCAAAATCCTCGTTTGCAATAGATTTGCAAAAGGAATAAAATTATTTGGCTTTTGCAAAAAAAGCTATCATTAGATAACAAAATCCGGGCTATTTGCAATTTGAGCCTGCAATGCCTCTTGGTAAAAGCTTTACAACAAAAAAACCTCCGGATTATGAGCTTCTTTGTTAGAAACTCATAACCCGGAGGTCGGAGGTTCAAGTCCTCCTCCCGCAACCATCTTGAGTGACCAAAATGGATACACTCACCTGAAACCCCTGAGAAATCAGGGGTTTCAGCGTTTTTATGCCCTGTTTTTCAAAGCGTGTTTTATAGATACACAAAGCCAATTAAGAGCGTTAGGCAGGACTTGAACTAAATTCTCGGCTGATTTAGCCTGCTTTATGGCGGGCTTTACGCTCTCGGATACTTTTTATTGCTCGTCTTTCCTAAATAATTTGAAACTTTTTATTGAAGAGGCTGGTATCACATTTTGATACCAACCTCTTTTCAGTTTATCAAATCCTTAGGGCGGAGATGTGCATCCAATGAACACAGAAGCTGTAATCTGTCCCCTTTGCGGCGCAATCAACAAAGACCTCATAAGGTCGGATGCATATCGGTAAGGTAGTCAGCACACAATGGAATATGGGATAATCGCAGACACGCTGCCTTTTAATGTCTTTATTTATTGACAATTATAGATGTATCGTCTATAATAGCAAGCACAAAGATGATGTAGAGGTGGTGTGCAGAATGGGACGAAAGAGTGTTGCTGTGCTGCCGCAGACGCAGGCGATTTTAGAACAGCTCGGAGAACAGATCAAACTTGCCAGATTACGGCGGCATCTGTCTGCCGAATTGGTCGGAGAAAGAGCTGGGGTGAGCCGAGCCACAGTGTGGAATGTTGAAAAGGGAAACCCTTCTGTCGCGATTGGGATCTATGCCGCAGTTCTGCACGCACTGAACAATATGGATAAAGACCTTCTGCTCGTTGCAAAGGATGATGAGCTGGGGCGTAAACTCCAAGACCTTGAACTTACCACGCGCAAGAGAGCACCCCGAAACGGAGGTGGTTGACCGTGGCATCAAACCAAAAAGTAATCTATGTCTATGAGAGCTTCAAATCTACAACGCCAAACTTTCTGAGGACGCTCTTCGTGGAGAATGTCCGCGGCCGTGAAAGCTCTTCTTTCGAGTATGATGCCGACTGGTTAAAAAGCAACGCAAACTACATGTGGCAGTGCTGCTCTTTATGGCAGCCGTTCTCGTCACGCTGGAGAAAAGCGCCAAGGGCGGCATGCAGAAATTCTTCAAGTACGTTCCTGCGGTCGTTCTCTGCTACCTCATCGCCATGTTCCTGTGCACGCTGGGCGTGTGGGATATGGCCGAGACCAAGCCCATCACCTTCCAGAGTCTGATCCTCCTGCTCGGCTCCGCGTTCCTTGTCAGCGCCATCGCCACCAACGTCGGCAACAAGCTCTATGCGCTGACCAACTTCTCCGATAAAGCGACCTGGACCGTTCTGTTCGTCACCGTCGGCATCCGGATGGCCCTCATGGGCTATGTGGTCGGCACGCCGCTGGCGGTCGTCTGCGCGCACATCATGGAGTCTCTGGCCTGAGAACCCTGACGCTGCGGCGTCTCCGCGCCGCGCCATGACTGCTTCGACTGTGCAGGTGAACGCCGTTTCACCTGCACAGTTGCCCTAAGAACCCATTTGAAGGAGCAACGCTATGCCTGTTTTATCCGATCTTGAGCCGCGCGAGGTATTTGCCTGGTTTGAACGCCTGTGCGCCATCCCCCACGGCTCGCACCACGCAAAAGCAATCAGCGACTATCTGGTCGCGTTCGCCCGCGAACACGGTCTTGCCTGCCGGCAGGACGCTGCCAACAATGTCGTCATCCGCAAGGCAGCCTCCGCCGGATACGAAAACGCGCCGGTCGTCATGCTGCAGGGCCATATCGACATGGTCTGCGAAAAGGACGCGGACTGCGGCAAGGATATGGAAACGGAGGGGCTCGACCTCTTCGTGGACGGCGACGTGATCGGCGCGCGGGGCACGACGCTCGGCGGCGACGACGGCATCGCCGTCGCGATGGCGCTCGCCGTCCTGGACGCCGACGATATCCCCCACGGCCCGCTGGAGTGCGTCTTCACGGCGGACGAGGAGGTCGGCATGATCGGCGCCCGCGCGCTCGACGCGAGCGACCTGAAGGCAAAGTACCTCATCAACATCGACTCGGAGGAGGAGGGCGTCCTCACGGTCAGCTGCGCCGGCGCCTGCCGCATGGCGTGCACGCTGCCGGTCACGCGCGCGCCCTTTGACGGACAGACGCTCCGCGTCAGGATCAGCGGCCTTGCCGGCGGGCACTCCGGCGAGGAGATCCACAAGGGCCGTGCCAACGCCAATCTTCTGCTCGGCCGCGCGCTCGACGAAATGAGCCGTGCGGGCGCGCTGCGTCTCATCCGCGTCTCGGGCGGCGCCAAGGACAACGCCATCCCGCGCGAGGCCGAGGCCGTCGTCCGCACCGGCGACGCCGCCGCCCTTCGCCGTGCGGCGGAAGCGCTCGCCGCCGCGCTGCGCGCGGAATATCACGCCGCCGACGGTCATATCACCGTAACGGTCACCGAGACCGACGACGGGCTTACGCCCATGGACGCCGCCAGCACGGAGCGTGCCATCACGCTGCTGCTCTGCGCGCCGAACGGCGTGGTGGAGATGAACATGGACGTGCCGGGTCTTGTGCAGACCTCGCTCAACCTCGGTCGGCTCACCTCCGATGAAGCGAGCCTCCGCGCCAGCTTCATGATCCGCTCAAGCATCAATTCCCAGAAGAATGCCGTGGCCTCGCGTCTCGCGCGGCTGG
>UMHG01001629.1_pt1 | contig 17873 bp, 20 predicted proteins | sample 1965471 | NCBI WGS metagenome assembly UMHG01 (sample SAMEA4836092, study PRJEB28245) | human gut metagenome | biome: gut microbiome; material: fecal sample | place: Denmark | collected 2008
CCTTCAATGAATTAAAGGGCTTCCGGCGGGAAAAATTCTGTGACGATGATGACGACGACTGGGACGATCGCGACGACAGACGGCGTCGCCCCGGCTCAAGAAGGCATCGACGTGACGATGATGACGATTAACTCAAATTTTCTTTCTCAGTTGTGAAATCGTTTGCATCGTCAAGCATCTGGTGCGTCTGCTTGCTTTTGCCTTGTGTAAATCTGCCCGCAGATGGCGGAAACCCGCTGCACACCGGAACATGCAGCGGGTTTCTTGTCCCCAAGGAGAGAGGAGAGAAATTTGTATCGGCAGTCTTTCGTTGGACTGCCGAACTTGTGGTTGATTACGGCATCGTGAGAGTCACAACGCGGTTATGGTCCAACACTTCGAAGGTGTTGCCCTTCTTAACCAAACCGCGGATATCGGTCAGGTCAGACGGCAGCCCCCAAGCTTCAACAACAGCTTCCTTGGCGATGTCAATCACCACGAGTACGTTGTGGTTCTTGGAAACGGCATAGAGCTTGCCGTCTTCGTACACCATACCCGTGACATAGAGTTCACCGAGCGTGCGCTTGGCCTTGAGGTCGGCAGCAGGTTCGAACTCAGCCGAGAGAGTCCAGTCGGCCATCATGGCCTTGGAAACGACAAACTTCGACTTGTTCTTGTTGTCGGGCACCGTGGCAAGGTAAACGTACTTGCCGTCGGTTGCAGACGAGTGCACGTAGCTGAACTTGGCGCGTTCGGTGCCGATACGGGCGCGGCCGAGACCGCCGACGTGTTCAACCTTGTCGCCGCCCACCATGAAGTTCGCCCAGCCCTTGACGTCGTCGGCGTTGGGGTTCCAGCGAGCACGCAGCAGCGACTTGTTCGAACCCATCAGGACAAAGGCGTCTTCCTTAAACGGCGTGATGCTGACGATGTCGAGCACATTGGCGCTGTACCACGGATCCATCTGAGCATGCACGACAGGCTTGAGATTGCTGTCCAGCTTCCAGAAGTCGTACTTGCTAGCCACGAAGTATTCGCCGCGAATCTGAGCCAGAGTGTTGACCGGCTGCTTGATGCCTTCGATGACACGGATCTCTTCTAGCTTGAGCATACCGTTAATGGCAACAGGAGCGTCAGCAGCATCGTGCTTAAAGGTGATACCCAGCTTCTTGTCGTTGGCCTTGTAAGCGAAGTCCGGATCCTTCACATCGCGCTTACCGAGGAAGCTGATGCCGTCCCACATACCGTGCCAACTCGCATCAGACCAAATAACGTACTTCGGATTGAAGGAGAAACGGACCGGATCGCCCTGACCCCAGTTGGGCGGCAGACCGGTAGACCACAGCGCCTGGAAGGTGTTGGAAGCCAAAATGAAAGCCACGATGCTGAAGGCGATCTTGTTAAAGCGCGACAGCGGACGGAAGGGTTTGCCCTTCATTTCGGCGATGAGTGCATCAAAGCGCGGTGCCAGGAACACAGCCAGACCGAAGAGCATCACCACGCACCAGAACACGATTTCGGCCCACATCTGAGTGTGAATGCCGAAGACGTCAAGACCGAAGCCCTGCCCCACGTCGCGCATGGCGTGATTGCCCAAGTGGCGGAACGACATGTAAAGGCCGAAGGCAGCCATCACAAGCAGCATGCCCAAGTACTTGGGCTTGAAGCCGTAGCGAACCATCATCAGCGCAATGACACCGATATAGGCCATCTGCTGACGTTGTGCCCAGCACAGCGTGCAGGGAGAGTCACCGAGCAGATAACCCAGAATCAAGTTGGCGATGCCGACGGGCAGCAAAACGATGAGAAGACCTCCCCAGCAGACGATGTCGTAGAACGTCTTGGCACGGTTGAGATCGTTGGAATTGATCGGAGCGGAGTAATCAGTCATTTTCTTCATCCTCCCCGATTACAGATTAAGTACGCCAAGAATGCCGGTCGAAACATGACCGACGTACATGAAAGCGACGACCGCCCAGCCGGCAACCGTCAGCCACCACGCCCATTTTTCCTTCTCGGGCTTGAAGATGATGAGCAACACCGCAATGGTGAGCATCAACAGTTCAACGAATTCCATTGAAAGGGACTCCTTATTTGCTTGATCAGCCCGATTCGCCCGAGGCAGACCATCCCCAAAGCAAACCGACGCGTTCGGGCGATGGTAGGTAAAAACAGCGTTAAGTATCGGATAAGGGTTTTCACCTATAAAGATAATGTACAGTTATGACTGACAATTCCGTGCTCACAAGAATGGTTCTCAATTCGCCACTAAATATCTTCGGCACTCCAATCGCCCCATAAACTCGAACTTGATGAAATTCGCGACTTTGTGTCTCTTGCTGCTCCCGGCCTTCCACGCATGGGCCGCGCCTCTGCCGTCGGCTACGGAAGATTCCGAGAAATGCGAACCGCCGGCCGCCGTTATACGCTCCCCCGAAAGCGTCATTCGCGTGGGATACACCCCGTTCGGCCTGATGATTGATGAGCGGCTCATGCTCAATTCGCTCAAGTCCACGCTCACACCGGAAAAACTTGGCCACCCGGTCACCTTTCGTCAGTACGCGGCACACGACTTGGCCAAAGCTGTTCGGGCTGGAGAAGTCGACATCGTTTTTTCCGAGTCGCCCTTTTATCAAGCCTTGATTTCGGAGGGACTGAGAAGCGTCACAACCTTCGTGTGCGATGTACAGCCCGATTCCAATCGCAACGATGGAACCGCCGTCATTGTCCGAAGCGATTCGCTGGCAAAAACGTTTGAAGATCTCCGAGGAAAAAAGTTAACGGCCGTGTCCCGCGACACCTTCAGCGGGTATCTTTACGCCATTCGCGAACTAGTGCAACGCAAACTCGGCGACCCTGATCACTTCTTTTCAAAGCAAACCTTCGTCGCTGATCGCACGCAAAGCGATGTCAACGAACATGTCTTCAACGATGTCGTGGGAGGCAATTCCGATGTGGGCTTTCTTCCCCTTTGCGCACTTGAGGAAATGTCCCGACGAGATCCGTCGATTCTCTCGAAAGTTCGCGTCATTGAGGAGCGTCTCACTGACACCGTCACCGACTGCCGTCACTCCACACCTCTGTATCCGGCGCTGACACTCTCAGTCACGCCCCGCATCAGCGCCTCAATGAGCAAAGCCATCACAATGGATCTGCTGATGCTCCCAAAGGGCGAGAACGGCTTTATGTGGTCAGTGGCCAGCGACTTTCAAAGTGCCAACAACGTACTCAAAGACCTACAACTCGGTCCCTACGAATATTTGCGCCAAACTGGACTCAAACGCATCTGGCAGGAATATCGGTCGGCCATCATCACGGCTCTCTTGTTGATACTGGCTTTGATCGCACACGGTGCACGCAGCCAGTGGCTCGTGAAAAAACGCGAAACCGAACTCAAAGCTTCAATCGGTTTGCAGCTTGCTCAGCGGGAGAAAATGGAACGTCTGCAGAAAGTGGGGGCCGTCGGGCAAATTTCCGGTCTCGTTGCACATGAACTGCGGCAACCGCTGTCCGCCATAAGCCTTTACGCCGAAGGTCTTGAAGAGATGGTGCGCAACGACGCCATCGGCAAAAAAGAAATGCTCGACATCCTGCACAGCATGACGACGGATGCAGCACGCGCAAGCGACATCGTTGAGCGCGTGCGTCAGTACGCCAAGCAAAAGGCTGAGCTCAAACCGATTTCCGTTCGAGAAGCTTTTGACAAAGCTGACGAAATGGTGACGCATTTCGGCATCGGCAACGTTCCGACGCATGTTAGTGCCTTTGAAGACTCCACCGTTCTCGTAAATCCTCTGGACCTGCAACTGGTGTTCGGCAATCTCATCAAAAACGCCAAGGAAGCCGCTGCGCAACAAACTGATGAATCCCCCCAACTGCTGGTCAAAGCTCAAGTGATGGAGGGCTTCATCTGTATCGAACTCGAGGACAACGGCCCTCCCCTTTCTGATCGTGAACTAGCTGGCCTCAACGAAGTGGTCACAAGCGCCAAACCCGACGGCCTGGGCTTGGGGCTTTCGATTTCGCGCAATATCGTCGAAGGCGTCGGCGGAAATATTGTCTTTAAACGTCGTTTCCGGAACACCGGCTTACGGACTTGTGTGAAACTTCCCGTCTCAGCCGGAACAGTCAAACCTCTTGGAGACTAACTTTTATGCGACGCGTTTATGTTGTCGATGACGACGAGAGTCTGCGAAAAGCGCTCTCCTTTGTGTTAAAGGGATTGGATTGCGACCCCGTTCCATATCCGAGCGCCGAACATTTCCTGACTTACGTTCCTCACAACGAGCCCGGCATCGTGCTTCTGGATGTGCGCATGGGCCAAATGACAGGGCTTGAACTGCAGCAGCGTCTGATTGACACCGGCATCGATTGGCCCGTTATCTTTCTTTCTGGTCACGGTGACCTTGAGATGGCGGTAGAAACGATGATGAAAGGGGCTGTTTGCTTTTTGCAAAAACCCGTACGTCGAGAAAAACTCAAGGAAGCTTTGGATCGCGCAACAGCTCTGTCCGAAACTAAAGCCAACCAGCGGCAAACCGCTTTCGACGCACTTTCATCTCGAGAAAAACAGTTGGTCAAACTGGCCTCTCAAGGCGTTGCCACGCGAGCCGCTGCCGAGCGCCTCGGAATCGCGCAACGCACCGCCGAATTTCACAAGGCAAGCGCCATGCGCAAACTTGGTGTGCACACCGTAACAGAATTGGTCGAGGCTCTCAAAGGAGTAAAAGTCTGACAAAAATCGCTGTTAAGCGATGATCACATGTGATCTTGTCTGGAAAAGGTGATCAGTTTTTTCATTGAACGGCATAGATAGGAAACAACGGTCACCAATTGGTCAAAAAAGCATCATAAGCATGCAATACACGCTTCATAAACTGCCCTCCGAATGCGCCCGGCAGGGAGTTTTCCTACAAGCGCTCCTCATTTCATCTCGTTAACGGAAAAGTATTGACATGCATTCCAAATTTGCCCTCACAGCGATTGCTGCCGCAATGGTATTCGCAAGCAGTTTCGTCCAATCTGCCGAAATTTACCCAGTCGATAAAGCTCACTTCATGACCAACGCTCGCTTCGACTTCAAAGTCGAGCTCGACACTGTTGTTGACCGCAACGACATTAAGATTGAAATCAACGGTGCCGACTACCGCAAGGTTTTAACGGGAGACGAAATCTTTGTCGGTGAAGAAATTGATGCCAAGGCCTCCGCCGTTTTGATGCGCGATGTCGAAATCAAGAAACCAGGCACCTACAAGGTGACCGTCTCGGGTAAGGGCGGCAACAAGACTGTCGTTTGGAACACCTACGACACCCCTAAAAAACGTCAGGCAAAGAACGTGATTCTGCTGTTGGCCGATGGTCTGAGCGTTGGTCATCGCACGGCCGCACGAATCATGAGCAAAGGTGTGGTCAATGGCATGTACAACGCGCCGCTCGCCATGGACGACATGCCCAACATGGCTCTTCTCGGCACAAGTTCGGTCGATACAATCGCTGCCGACAGTGCCAATACAGCCTCGGCCTATATGACCGGCCACAAGTCTTCGGTCAACGCTCTCGGAGTCTATGTTGATCGCACCAAAGCCACACAGGACGATCCCCGACAGGAAACCATCGCTGAGCTTATTCGCCGCAAGACCAGCATGGCTGTCGGCATCGTCAGCGACGCTGAACTCGAAGACGCTACTCCCGCTTCAGTCGTTTCACACACCCGCCGCAGAGCGGACAAAGCCGATATCGTGGGCATGTTCTACGACGTCAAGCCCGAAGTCATGCTCGGAGGCGGCTCTGCCTATTTCCTTCCAAAGTCCACTGCCGGCTCCAAGCGCAAAGACAATATCAACTACATTGATCTCTTTCAGAAGGCCGGCTATGAGCTCGTAACCGACCGTGATGCCATGCTTAAGGCTGCCGAGAAATCCGATCGCCTGCTCGGTCTTTTCCACACAGGCAACATGGACGGTTGGCTTGATCGTCACCAGTTCAAGGGGAACACGGTCAAAAAATTTCCCAATCAGCCCGATCTGACCGACAGTTTTCATGCAGCAATCAAAGTACTCGAAAAAAACAAGGAAGGCTTCTTCCTGATACTCGAGGCCGGTCTTGTCGACAAGTTCTCGCATCCGCTTGACTGGACTCGTTCTGTAGCTGAAACAATCGCTTTCGACAAAGTCGTTGAAGCCGCTCAGAAATACTGCGACGAGCACCCCGACACATTGTTGATCGTTACCGGCGATCACACGCACTCGATTGCGGTTGCAGGTACGATCGACGATAAAAAAGAAGGTCGCGATCTGCGCGAAAAGGTTGGCGTTTACGCCAAGGCAGGCTACCCGCACTACGAGGACAAGGATAAGGACGGCTTCCCGGACAATTTCTATCCCGACAAGCGTCTGGCCGTATTCTTCGGTGCCCATCCCGATTACTACGAAACCTATCGTCCTTTCCAGGACAAGACCTTTACGCCCGCCGTTAAGAATGAAAAAGGCGAGTACGTGGCAAACGCCGAATACAAGAACATCCCGGGGGCTCATTTCGTTGAAGGCAACCTACCTCGCAACGAGCCTCAGGGCGTACATACAGTTGACGACCTTGTCGTCACAGCACGTGGCCCCAACTCCGATCAGATCAAGGGTTTCATGAACTCGACGGAAATTTTCCGCGTAATGGCAGAAGCTCTGGCTCTGGGCAAGTAATTGCCTCGCAGCAGCATGCAGAAGGACTTTGCCGCTCGGTTTCTATTTCTTGTAGAGAAGCCCTGCTGCGAAGTCCCAGCATGCTTTTTTCGTTTTTTTTCATTTTTCAGACAATGCAGCGCAGAACATTGCTTGGCACAGCTGCGGCCGTTTTCGCAGGCTTTGTGATGCCTGCAAAGGCTGCAGACCCGGTTTTGCTCGGTTTTGACGAAATGTACGGCCCTGCTTCCGTGCTTGGCATTACGTTCTCGGACAAACTCAAATCACTCAACGGCAAACTCACTTCGGTTCGCGGATTTATGGCTCCACCGCTTAAGGCTGATGCCAAATTCCTCGTGCTGACCCGCTCACCCGTCAACCTCTGTCCTTTCTGCAACAGCGACGAAGACTGGCCCGACTCAATCATCGTGGTCTACCTTAAAAACCCCGGAGACTTCGTTCAGGCCAATAAAGCCATTGAAGTGACGGGCACACTTGAATTGGGTTCAGCAACCGATGAGGAAACCGGCTTTGTGAGTCTGGTTCGACTCGTGGACGCAAGCTTCTCCATCATCGACATCTAGGGGCCATCGTTGTGCAAGAGCATTTTGACCTTGAAGCATGCGGCATCGTTTACAAGGCGGCTGACGGTCTGAGCATCCGTACCATTCTTTCAATTGAACAGCTCAAGATAGCTCAAGGCAGCCGGGTCGCGCTCCAGGGATCGTCCGGAGCCGGCAAAACCACCTTGCTCAAGGTGTTGAGCGGCATCATTCGTGCAGACACGGGAACGGTGCGCTGGGGAGAAACCATCGTTTCAGATCTCAGCGAAAGTCGCCGCGACTTGTGGCGAGGGCAACACTGCGGCTTTCTCTTTCAGGATTTTGGTCTGCTTGAGGGGCTTACGGCTATCGAAAACGTACTGTTACCTGAAACTTTTACTGGAAAAATCACCCCTTCTGCACGGCAACGTGCACGAGATCTTCTGGATCGTTTCGGCATTCGTGCCAACACACCTGCCGGACACCTTTCCCGAGGCGAGATGCAGCGCACGGCTTTGGCCCGAATGCTGATGGGAAAACCCCAGGTCATTTTCGCCGACGAGCCTACGGCAAGTCTCGATGAAGCCAATGCCCGTCTCGTCATGCAGGCGCTTGTGGAAAGCAGCAAGGAACTCCGCGCCACCCTTTTTGTCATCACGCACGACAGCGATCTTGCCCAAACCTTTCCTCTTCGCGCACACATGTACCAGGGACGCTGGAAGTGGATTGAGAGCGAGCCTTCTTCGAGAAATCTGCCATGAATGTTTTTTTATTTTTGAAAGGCGAGCTGCGCCAAAGCAAAGGAGTCTTCTTTGGTTTGACCGTACTGCTTGCCCTGGCTCTTGCCGTGGCAGTTTCCGTCATTCAAACCGAACGCATGGTCAAGAGTTCGACGATTCGAGCTGCCGATCAGTTTGACATTCTGGTCGGCACGAAGGGAAGCCGTTCAGCGCTGCTTTTGGGAACTGTCTATTTGCGCGACGAAATGCTGAGTTTGGTTCCAATGCCGGTGCTCAACAATCTTTCTCCCAAGAGTTCCGACATCAGTTGGGCCGCGCCGCTTGCCTTCGGCGACAGAGCCGGCCAAGCTTTTCTAGTGGGTACCACTCGAGTATTCGTTGATCAGGCCGGAAAAAGAACTCTTCTTGCAGGCCGCAATTTTGAAAAGCCTTATGAAGCCGTCGCAGGCAGCAATGCCGGCTTTTCCATCGATGATGAATTTCATCCCGGCCATGGCATGAGCGCTGCCTTGGGACACGAACACAAAGAAAGCTTCAGAATCGTGGGCATTCTCCCGGAAACCGGAACCCCCTGGGATCGGGCAGTGCTGGTTCCAATCGAAACTCTATGGTCTATGCACGGTCAAAATCCGACTTCGACTCATGATGTTCACGGCGATCACATACACGAAGAAATTGAAGCCTGGCTCAACAAGGATATGTCGAAACTGCCCGGGGCATCTGCGCTTGTCGTTAAGCCCACCAACATGGCAGGCGCTTATCGCATCAGACAGCATCTGCTGAAATCATCGGCAATTGCGCCTGACAGTAGTGTCGTCAATCTGATGGCCGTCTTTACCGGCGAAGCTTTAATTGAACTTTTCGCTGTTTTTGCTGCGGCGGCTTCAGCACTCAAGGCCTTTGCCGCAAGCTCTGTGGCAACTTCACTTGCCGCGGCGTTGCTTACGGGCTTTGTCCTTGCCAAGCTCAGAGAAAAAGACCTGAGACTTTTGCGCACAATGGGCGCACCCAGACGATTTATCCTCGCTTCCGTTTGGGCATCCATCGAAGCGGCCATCGTACTTGCCAGCCTTGGTGCACTGATTTTGGGCACTGCTTTATCGGTTGCAGCCGGCATGGTCATTGCTTCTCAAACTGGTATCTCAATGATGCCGTCTCTCGGACTCGATGAAATTGCAATGCTTGCCGTCGTGATTGCCGCAGGCGCTGCCTTTGCAGTGATACCGGCCTGCGCTGTCGGCAACAGCAGGCTTGCCTGAAATACGAAAATTTTCAAAGTCAAAAAGTGCCGGCTGAACTACGCATTCAGACCGGCACATTTCATTGTGCTGTCACAAAAACCAGGATTGGCAGAAACATTCAATCGCCAGAATAGCGTCGCGAATCAAAGATTGGATTCGCCAAACAACGTAAAGATAAGAGGACCCCATGTCTGAAATTTCACGCCGCGATTTTCTATCCAGCTCTGCCCTTCTTGCCATCGGAGGCGGACTGTGTGCAAGCACGTTCAACATTGAAGCGCTTGCGGCTGCTCCCAAAACGCAGCGCACCGTAGCCGATATTCTTCACATGAGCGATGTTCAAATCGCCAAGGAGAGCGTTGTTGTTCAGTCTGCCCACCGCGTCATAGTCGAAGCTGCCAAACAAATCCGCGACAACACTCTGCGCAGTACGGTCCTGGCAATTCTGGAAAATCCGGCTCCCACCATTGCGAAGAACAATGAAAAGGACATTCTTTCTCGTCTGCAGAAAGAAAATCTCATTGATACGGCGCGAAAAGAAGTTTTTCCGCCTGTCAAGAATCCCGAACAGAGTCCTCAGCCCTTCTGGTCCGCCCCTGGCTCGGGATATGCCTCTCATCATGCCTATCCGGGCGGCCTCGTCACGCATACTGCTCTAAATGTCGTCTCGGCCCAGGCTCTTGTTAAGAATTACATGGATGTCAACGGTTTGACGCTTGACTACGATGCTGCTGTCGGCGGCGAAATTCTCCATGATTTGCACAAACCCTGGGTCTTTGCCTGGCAAGATGACCACTCCTGCCGCAAAGAACAACTACTTGCTGCTACCGGAGAACATCACGTGCTGTCGATCGCTGAATCCATTGCGCGCAAAGTTCCGGCCCAAGTCGTTGTCGCCCAAGCGTGTGCGCACGAACATCCTGCAACACCTGCAGGCGAAAAACTTGTGGTTGGCTGGATCAAGGCAGCGAGCATCATCGCCGGCGTTGATCCCATCAAAGCTGGTCTGCTCGACAAGTCCGGCAATACCCTGCCTCTACCGCGCCGCATCGAAGGATGGGTCGTGCACTTGGCTGATCATGACTTTGTTATCTCAACGTCGGCCTGCCGTTGGACTGCCGCCGCTCTCGAGAAACTTGCCAAAGAAAACTACGGACTGTCCGACGTACAGCAACTTAATTCATTTAGAAACTACGTCATGGCCAATCTCACAGCTATGCGCCTGTACGGCATTCTCTCGAGTCAGGGCAAGAAAGCTTTTGCAAATGAAGTTGCCCGCGTTGTGAAGCTGTAATCAGCTATCAGCCGTGCGAATTTGCCGACCGTTTTTGCGGTCGGCTCTTTCTTTTGGGCGAAAAAAAACAGCCGCAGAGGCGGTACTGGATTCGAACCACTCAATAAATACAGGGCTTTCAAAGCGACTGCCCGCATAAGTGTACGCAAAAGTGTACACATAGAAAATTCCTACCCCTCTCTCGAACCTCCAAAAGTCACTTTCCCAGCCTCCCGATTCCCTCTCTCGAACGCTGTTTAACCTCTAGGTCTTTCTCTTATACCCTTCAAAAAGTTGGTGCAATTGGTGCAAAATGCGCAACCCTTTGAATTTAAAGAATAATTCAAGCAAAAATTACGGTGCAAACCTTGGTTTTGCGTGGATTTTGTTGGTGCAGAAAGCCCGCCAACGCATGAAACGCTGACGGGCTTACCGGGGAAAGACAGCCTTAACCTTCGAGAATCAACTCATAAACCCGAAAGCGTTGCTCGCCCTGTGCCATTGCCGAACGCTCGGCGCTCTCGCGTGTTAGCCCGGCATCGAATTGGAGAACCGCCGCGCGCTCTTCGAGGCATTCGACAAGATAGCCAACCGGCACCAAGCGCCAGCGGCTAGCCTTCGGCTGTGCGCCCTCGTTGCTCTCGGATTCCTTTCGCGCTCTTGCCGCTCTCAGCTTTTCCATATTCAGCATTTTTCACCCCTTAGATAACGTTTCTTGCGAGTCTCTGTGCCTCTTGGTCATTGAAGGGCACTAGGACATAAACGCGTCCGCCGCGACCTAAACCAAGATCATTGTTTGCCTTCGGCTGAATCTGCCCCTTGCGGCCTTTTTGCTCTTTCCCCTTTGAAAGTAGGCAACCGAGATCGATCAGCTTTTCCACCACATCAGCCTTAGATTCACCATCACCAACACGCCGCAACAGTTCCTCAAACTCCGGTTGCAAGTAAATCGCCGCTATCCATGTGGCCGCATTGCCTTCGTTTCGGAGTACCAAGCGCCCCATCGGTGTACGATTAGGCGACAATCCAACCGCCCTGCAAGAGCCGCCCGGCTGATACTCAAACTTGAGGAATTCAGCGCTATAGGTATACGGTGCCTCAAGCATTAGTTCGACAACTCTTTCCCTGTGGCGTTCGGGCGATTCCTCCGAATTCCGCCACGCTTCAAAACAGGCAATAGCCGCATCAAGCGCATCATTCTTTTGCCACTCTGTGCCAAACACGCCGTAGTCAATGCCCAGCTCACCGGCAAACGCTACAGCGGCAAAATGCCGAATTACGCGCCGCTCTGTCGGTGCCAGCCCGCCACGGCCAACCAGTGCAATGAAATCCTCTTCAAATTCGCGGTATTGCTCTTTGAGCGCTTCGCGCCCATTGTCCCGAACATCCTGCATGAGGTGCATCAGATATTTGCGCCCGGCCACGCCCGTTGCTTTGAAGGAACTCACGCGCGCCAGTAGCGCCACGCGTTGCGCATCATTGGCGGCCTTGTCGTCCGTCACACCATCCGGCAAAGAATCGAGCACGCCAAGCCCTTGGCCTGCATCACAAGGAATACAGATAAAGCGAACGCGTTCGCCTGTCGCAGTATAGGCACGGCCATTGCGTGACTTTTGGCGCTTCATTTCAGACAAGGAAAACTCACCTGCCGACAATGCAATCAGGCTCCAGCGCGCGGCCTTTCTTAGCGTAGCGTTGCGTGTCATGCGGTCACGCCCTACGCCGTTATTGAGCTGATAGGCCACCTTATCGAGCGCGTCCAAATCGCCTTGCCCAAGTTCGTCAATAATGAGCGGTTGATTGTTATGCCGCGCGGCCACGGCCTCGAAACCGTTTTTTGTTTTATCCCAGCCGGTAACGCGCTCTTCGCCGCCGTACACAGAAGCCGCCGCCTTCAAGATGCTAGATTTGCCGTCTCCGGACGTGCCATTTAAATGAAACGTCCCGCAAGGCAAATCCAATATCTGAAGCAACGGCGCGGCTAGCGCCACAGACAAGCCGAACATCAATCGTTTGCTGTGCAATGCAGGCGTTGCGACATTGGCCTGCCACTCTTCGAGCGTTCCTTTTTCGGTCAACACCGCCGCACAGTCTGCGCTTGTTGGCGTCACCGGCTCCGCACCCGGCAAATTCAAAACTTGGCTATCACCGAACACGAAACAATCGAATGCGTCCGACACAAATCCGCCACGCGTCACACTCACAGCGCGAGGCAAGGCATCCATCGGCACGGCGTTAAGAAACTCCGCCAGTGGGCACTTGCCCGAATTTCCAGAAAGTACATAGACGTGCAACCCCGAAGCCTGCAAAAGTTCCTCAACCCGGCGGCCTTGCGTCAAAAGCTTCCGAGGCACAACCAAATCATGTGGATTGCCATCGGCATCGTTGAATTTAATCCAAATCCCCCAATCGTCACCCTCAACCGTGCGAGTGTGCGCCACCAATTCAAACGCGTCACACAGCTTGACGAAAGACGAACCTGCTTTTGCATCCTGTTTGAAAAGGCCGTCCGAACGATTCTCATAGGTATTGCCCGCCGAATCCTCTACAGTCAGAATGCCCTTGGCATTTTCATAAATCTGTGCCACGATAGGCTCAAGCGTTTGCCGTTTCATTCTCGATAATCCATAAATCATTAAAGTCGGTCGGCGCTTTTCCGGTGCGCCGCATGAATGCCGCCTCAGTCTCGGCGGTAAAGGGAGGTAAGAGCACCACGCAACGCGCGCCCTGCGCCCCATGCGTGCGTGCCGCCTCCTTTGCTTTCTCTTCGCCAACGTGACTAGCGTCTTGGTCGGCATAAAAGCGCAAGGCGTGGTGTGGAAACTGACGCCGCAAGGTCATTGCCGCCGGGGAAAGATTCCCGGCATCGAGTGCGGCCACACACGGCACGGAATAAAGGAGAGTCACGCTCATGGCCGTTGCAACGCCCTCGGCTATCCCTATAGCCCCCTCGATTCCTGCATCAAAGGAAAGGCCACGCGGACGCCACACCAAGCCTTTTTTGCGCCCGCCCTTGAGGAAAGTTTTTCGGCCTGATTCGTCTATCAACTGCACCGAGCAAATCAAACCCTTGTCATCAGTCAACGGCACCACCAAAAGGCGGCCTTGGCCTCGGAGGGTTTGCCCCTCGCCATCCTCTTGCTTGATTGCGGCCTGATCTATGAACGCCTGCGCCTTGTCCAATGCAATGCATCTCAGGCCATTGCGGAACTGCGGCAAGCGTTTGCGGACTAGGTATTTGTGTCCCGTCATCGGCGTGTCGGCACCATCCCAAATTTGAGCCGCCAGACGCGAAACGGCATACTGCCGCGCCCGAGTCTCGGCCTCATATTTCGCGCGCTGTGCGCTCAGTTCGACACGTGCCTTGCGTAACTCTTCGGGGCTGGGGCGCTCGCCGTGGTAGTCGTAATAGAAAATCGCCGCTTTTCCTGTCCGCCAGTTAAAGCACATGCCACCCTTGCCATCGGCAAAAAACATGATTCGACCGGCACCGCGCCCATGCTTGCCAGCGCCCACCATGTTGGTAGGGGTGAACCGGCGGCGCGACTCGCGCGGCTCGATTTCGACACACGCGCAAGCCTCTCGGAGGGTTGCGAAAATCGGGAGGTTACTTAGTCTCATGGCCGTCTCCCTTTTCCTGATAGTGCGCACAGGTATCCGCGTTAATCACGTCTGCGCACAGCGCCACCACGCCGCCGAGCAACATCAGCACATCGGCAGACGGCTTGCCCGCGCTCTCGGCAGTCAGAGCGGCCAATGCATCGGCAACCTGATTAAGCGTTGCAATGGCTTCGGTCTTTGTCTGCGCTTGCTTGTCGGGGTCGGTACTCTGAAGGTTTTTCAGCATTGCCGAGAGGCTGTAAGTGCGGGCGTGTCCTTCAGAAACAAAGTCGGCCTGAAAGTGGCGGAAAGCCTGCGCAAAAACTGCGGCGTTGTTTTGCTTTGTCATGGCTTATTCCTCCTTCGCGTTGGCATCAATCAGATCGGCCACAGCAACAATCTTTGCGTTGGCTTCAAGCAGGTCGGCCACGGCATCGAGCAACACAATGGCCTGATCGAATTGCTTTTGACTCAGCTCATGGCTGAAAAGGAGGGTTTGGCAAAGCGAGGCTTGCCGTTCCTTCATGCAAGAGAAAGTGAATCGAAGATCACTAATCAGCGGCAAGATGCGAGAAAGCAACTTTTCGGGAACGGGTTCGCGCAATGCGGCCAGCGCTTCGGCTTTCGTGAAAGGCTTGGAAAAAAGGGAGGTTGCAGTAGATAGACTGCGGGCTTGAATAGCACTCATGGCTTGACTCCTAGAGAAAGATTTCGAGAGCCAACCACCCCCGCCAAGAGGTGAGCGGCACCGCGCGGGTTGGCGGACTGCTCTCTAGGAAACAGCAACCCCGAAGGGTTCCCACGCGGTGCGCCCGTACAGAATGCGGACGCAATAACGCCATGAGTCGAAACAACCGCCAAAAGAAAAACGCCACGTAATGGCGCGGCGACTGTTCGCCTAGAGAGTTTCAGGCCGCCAAGCCCGAGCCTTGCTATTGAACAAGGCTTAGGCATCATAGCCCGCGCACGCCTGCGAATGCAAGCGCTACCCTTAAAATTCGATTTGAGGCCGTTATCCTTGCCAGCGCATCCGGACACTCGCCAAAGTTCCCCGAATGCGTTAGCTCTTGCGGCCTTTTTGGTTTTCAATGACATTGCTCAACCTCCCACGGGTAAGGGTCTAGCTCTTCGCGTATCAGGCGGAAAAGCTCTTCGATAGGAATCACAGCCAGCCACTCCTTGCCGTCCGCCCGGCACAGCACTAAAGGACGCTCTTCGCCCGAACATTCCTTGCGCGCCTGCGCCATCCAGTCGTAAACAAGGCCGATGCGGGCGCGCCGCTTTACCTCGATTGAGTAGGGATTCAGCTTTATGTCTGCGCCGCCCTCTCGCGTCTGCATGAGATTGCGCACGGCTTTGATGCCCAAGTGCTCACGGATGAGCGAGCAAACCTCTCTTTCGCCTGCGGCTCCTTTGTTGCGTTGGCTTGCGCTCATTGCTCTTCGCCCTCCGAGAAAGTGCGAAGCCGCGAGAAAATGGCCTCAGGCTTGCCGTGGTGTTCCCGCCAGTAGAGAAACGCGGCTAAGGCCGCACCCGGAATAAGCAAACTTGCAAAAGGTTGGCCGCCCTGTTGAGGCTTCGCCGTGGTATCGGTCACGCCACAGTCGCCCACCTCCGGCCACGTTTGATACATGGCCTCGAAAGAGCGCATCAAATCCGCATGGCGGACGCCGAGCCATTGCGCCACATCCTCGGACGCATACAGGCGAGTAGGCTGATAGGTCACTTGAAAGGTTTTCATGGCACCGCCTCCCTTAAGCGCCTGCGCTGGGGGACTCGGCGGGCACCGCATCCGCGCGCTTCGAGTCTGCCCACGCCATCACCTCGGACAAGCGATAGCGAAGGCACCGACCGCCAAGATCAACCGGCTTCGGAAAGTCCGGGGCTTTGATGAGTTCGCCCGCCTTAGTGCGACCGATACACAGCACGCCGCACACAGAGAGCACCGAGCCGTCACGGACAAGCGGGATAAAGCAATCTTGAGGCTGTTGATTTGCCGTCATGGAATTTCCTCCGTTGTTACTTGCCGCCAACACCATTGCGGCGGCTTCGGAGGAAATCATCTCTGAGATCGAAAAGGGAAAATATGAAAAATCAATAAACCGCACGTTTTATCAATAAACCGCGCGTTTTTTTAATAAAAAACCGTTCAGGCTTGACAATTCCCGAACGGCTCACTAACGAAGGGCAACTTGTACGTCACTCAGTTGCAACGTCAAACCATTTTCGAGCGGTACTCTCGCTTGGCTCTTGCCCTCTCTTAGGTTTAGCTCTAGCTCTAATAAGCGAGATTATGCATGACTTACTAGCGCGTGGATTTTCTTTTATAACTTGGCGTGCCAATTGAACGAACTCACTATCTTTTGATAGTTTTGGACGGCCACTTCGTTTATACCCGTATTCAATGAACCCTTGAATATTACCAATAGTAAGCGAAATATAACTAACACAATCTATTAGGTTTGAGGCTCGAAGCGCAAACCAATCGGGAACGTCAGTAGGCCTTGTGATGCCATGCAATTTGTCATAGGCAATAGACAAATACAGCATAAAATCTAGCAATGCATCCCTAGCTATGTCTTTTGCTACTGGCGTTGAAATGATTTTGTCTTCAATATGACTGCGAATCCCTCGCAGATTTCGTTCAAATAAATTCTTTAACCGCTCTTCCACCTCGGCATCTGAAATCTGTTCGTCTGTAGTCATCAGCAAATCAGGGTCAAGACAAGGCAAGCAAACAGTCTTCCCCATAGCCCATGTTCTGAAATCAACATTTTGGGAATCAATAGCTATGTGCTCTAGCAACCATTCTAGGTTTGACAATAAGGCGCTGAGTTCTTTCTCTTGTGACCGTAAATAAATATCGCGCAAACCATTTGCCTCGGCTGAGGAAAGACGTCTAGCGGAATACAACTCATTTTCGAGTCTCACCATATTTAATTGGTATCCCTCTAGCCCCGATTCGCTTGCGTCTACAGGAAATCTTTCGCCATCGGCATAAGCCAAATACAGCGTCTCGCTCATAATTGCGCCCCATCGCCCCAAAAGAGAATGGAAGGACGGCGCGCGGCCAGTGATTGTGCAGGGGCGATTGCTCAAACACCGAACAGCGGTTAATTACTCCGCCGTTGCGCGCCTCTCTCGATTCTATGAGTATTGGCAACCTGCCGCAAACCACCGCGTGCGCTTTTTAGACGGCGCAAAGCACCTCTTTTCTGTGCAGTTCCCGCCAATCGCTGAAACGTGCCCTGATTTGAAAATTTGATCTTTTGCACACGCTTCACGCGCGCGCGCGAGGAAACGCCCTAAAAGCAATGCGCCTTTACCGTGGATTTCCCGTCAATCAGGGCTTTCGCGCAAAAATTCCAAAATTGCGGGAATTGCACGCATAAAAATCGAGGGAAACGGGGCGGTTTAGAAAGTCAATTCGTTTCACTCTTAACCCGCCCCTCCCTCTTGGTCATACCTGTTACGATTGGCGGATGAAATTTCTATCAAACATATTTGTGATGCTGTGCATCATGGCAATCTACTTCCCGATTGCTTTTTTGCTCTTCCCCGTTCCCGAGACAGCGTTCGGCTTGTTCGCTTTCTTTGCCGCTCCTATCTTCATTGCATGGCTGTTGCGCCGCAAATAATCCCCGAACAGCACAACACCGGCACACTTCCGGAACAAGATTTCACCACACGCCAAAGGCTTCAGCGCCTCCGCATCATCCCGCCAGAAATACGGGCAAAAGGTTTAATTCTGAAGAATCAAGTTAGCGATTTACAAAGAAAAGTGTGACTTTAAACAGAAAAGATATATAAATAAAAATTAATAA
>UMHG01050352.1_pt1 | contig 17791 bp, 17 predicted proteins | sample 1965471 | NCBI WGS metagenome assembly UMHG01 (sample SAMEA4836092, study PRJEB28245) | human gut metagenome | biome: gut microbiome; material: fecal sample | place: Denmark | collected 2008
AGAACCGGCTCTCTTAAAAAATGCAGTAGATTGTGATAAAATGAAGGATAATGCGGTATTCCGTCAAAGAAAGGAAGGGGACCGCATCGCGCTTGCCCGTCAAAGCGGCTCGCGCCCTTTAAAAAAATTATGGAATGAAGCCAAAACACCACAGCAGCAGCGGTGGCGCTCGGCAGTGCTCAGCGACAGCGACGGTGTGGTATGGGTGGAAGGATTTGGCGCAGACCGCAGGGTGCTGCCGGACGACGGCAGCAAAACGGTTGCGTTGATATGGGCAGAGGAGGAAATCAAATGAAAAAGATGCAGGACGACATCCTGAAAGTGCTGCTTTCTCAGCAGGAGATTGCAGATAAGGTTTGTGAAATCGGCAAACAGATTACAAAGGATTATGAGGGAAAAAATCTGCTGATGGTCAGTGTGCTTAAAGGCTCGATTGTATTTATGGCGGACCTGATGCGCGCAGTGGACACACCGGCAAGAATCGACTTTATGTCGGTGTCCAGCTACGGTTCGGGCACTAAAACCTCCGGCGTAGTCAAAATCGTAAAGGACCTCGACATGAATCTGGAGGGTTATGACCTGCTGCTGGTGGAGGACATTCTGGACAGCGGCAAAACTTTATTCTACCTGCGGGAGATTCTGCAAAAACGCAATCCGGCAAGCATCCGCATTGCAACTTTGCTCAATAAGCCTGCCCGAAGAGAGGCAGACATTGTTCCTGACTATTCCTGTTTTGAAGTACCGGACGAATTTGTCGTGGGATATGGGTTGGACTATGCGGAAAAATACCGCAACCTGCCGTATATCGGGGTACTCAAACCAGAAGTATATACTAAGTAACCTGAAATCAGACCCCGGCAGAATTTTGGGTTAAGATGAATTTGTGTGTAAGATAGGAGTGAATCACTGGTGCCCAAAAAATCAAAGGGAATCGTCATGTACCTGGCAATGTTCGGCTTGCTTATCGCACTGCTGTTCGCAATGATGTCGTTGGATAAGCCGGTCTCCACATTGAAGTACTATCAGGTACTGGATTACTTTAAGCAAGGAGAGGTCGCGGAGTATCAAATCGACTACAATTCCCGCACTCTCACCCTCAGACTGGAGGGCAAGGACCAACTGGTGGACTATCAGCTGGCAAGCATCCCGCAGTTCAATGAGGACATCAAGCCCTACATTGAGCAGTATGAACAGACCAACGACACAACCTTCAAACGCAACTACCTCCCGGCAAAAGAGCCTTCTTTGCTGGCAACCCTGCTGCCGACCCTGCTGTTGCTGGGCGGCATGGCGCTGCTGTGGATTTTTATGATGCGTCAGGCAGGCGGCGGAGGCGGCAAGATGAACACCTTCGGAAAAGCCAAACCAAAACCGGTGGAGGACGGCAGAAGGGTGACCTTTGCCGACGTTGCCGGTGCGGATGAAGAGAAGGAAGAGCTGGTAGAGGTCGTAGATTTTTTGAAAGACCCGAAAAAGTTTAACGCTTTGGGTGCCCGCATCCCGAAGGGCGTGCTGCTGATGGGTCCTCCCGGAACCGGTAAGACTCTGCTTGCCCGCGCAGTTGCAGGAGAGGCAGGCGTCCCGTTCTATTCCATCTCCGGTTCGGACTTTGTAGAGATGTTCGTCGGCGTCGGTGCATCCCGTGTGCGCGATCTGTTCGACCAGGCAAAGAAAACCTCCCCAAGCATCGTCTTTATCGACGAGATTGATGCGGTCGGTCGTCAGCGTGGAGCAGGACTCGGCGGCGGACACGACGAAAGGGAGCAGACCCTCAACCAGCTGCTGGTTGAGATGGACGGCTTTGGAGCCAACACCGGCGTTATCGTGATGGCAGCAACCAACCGCCGCGACATTCTGGACCCGGCATTGCTGCGTCCGGGACGTTTTGACCGACAGATTGTGGTAGGCTACCCGGATGTCAAGGGCAGAGAGGAAATCCTGAAGGTACACACCCGCAACAAGCCATTGGGACCGGATGTGGATTTGAATGTTATTGCAAAGACGACCATCGGCTTTACCGGTGCGGATTTGGAAAATCTGGTCAACGAGGCAGCTCTCCTGGCTGCCCGCAAGGGACGCAAAGCCATCACCATGGTGGACATCGAAGCAGCAACCATCAAGGTCGTTGCCGGACCGGAAAAACGCAGCCATGTGGTGCCGGATAAGGACAAACGCCTGACCTGCTTCCATGAGGCAGGACACGCAGTTGCTACCTACTACTGCGAAACACAGGATAAGGTCCACGAGATTTCGATTATCCCGCGTGGCATGGCAGGCGGCTACACCATGAGCCTGCCGACCGAGGACCGCAGCTATGAGACCAAAAAAGGAATGCAGGAAAATATCGTTACCCTGCTGGGCGGACGCATTGCAGAAAAGCTGGTGCTGGATGATATTTCTACCGGTGCTTCCAACGACCTGGAGCGTGCGACCAAGATTGCCAAGGCGATGGTGACCCGCTATGGCTTCAGCGACCGCTTGGGTCCAATCGTTTACGGACAAAACGAAAATGAGGTCTTTTTGGGTCGCGACTTTGGACACACCCGCGACTACTCCGAAACGGTAGCGGCACAGATCGACGAAGAAATTCGTGCAGTTATCGACAGCGGATACGACCAGTGCGAATCCATCCTGACCGAGCACATGGACCAGCTGCACAAGGTGGCTGAGTTCCTGTATGAGTTTGAAAAGATCAACGGCGCTGACTTTGACCGTTTGATGAAGGGCGACTTCTCTGTCTTTGACGAGTATCGTGCAAAGAAGGAGCAGGAAACCAATCAGGCATCTGCTGGCACAAAGCCGGAGCTGCACGAGGTCAAAGCGGAAACCCCTGCCGAGCCTCTGTCCTTCCCACAGCAGGAAGATGACCAGCAAAAGGCTGCCTTTAAAGCAGACGACAAATAAACGACCAAAAGGATACCGGACAGATTGTCCGGTATCCTTTTTTGCAAAAAAAGAAGAGCGACTTTATTGAAAAGCCGCTCTTCTTTAGTGGGAAACAGGTAATTGTTGGTTATCATGTTTAGAATAACAGAAAAAGGGATTCGTTGAATGATTTCGTATTCTGTTATTATCTTTAGTATACTGGAAAGAAATGGGGAGGTCAATGGCTTGAATAAAAAATTGGACAAATGTATAAAAGAAAAGGATTTATCCAGTCAATTTAACTTATCGTTTTGTGTAAACTTTCATTTTTCTCTTAATTTTTGGGAAAAACTGGAAAAAATTAGTTAATTTTACAGGATTGATAAAGCGTTTCCTGCATAATGAGGGCGAAGAAAAGAAGATAACTTGGAAATATGGAAAATGAATATTATTCTTCATCGAACTTTACAGCAGTACCGTAGGCGATGATTTCCGCTGCACCTGCCATGATGGCAGAGGAAGCGTAGCGCACATTGATAATGGCATCGGCGCCCAGCTGTTCAGCCTCTTCAACCATTCGCTGGGTAGCGATGGCGCGCGCCTCGTTCATCATATTGGTGTAATCGACAATCTCCCCTCCCACCAGTGTCTTGAAGCTTGAAAGGATGTCCCTGCCAATATTTTTCGAGTGGACGGTGCTGCCACGGACCAGCGAAAGGGTCTGTAAGGTTTTGCCGGAGATGAAATCGGTGTTGACGACGATCATAAAACGACCTCCTTGTATCATGTGGATGGAATACTATCACAAAGATAGTAACATCCGATGAAAGAAAAGTCAAGCGATTCTCTCTGTGCCCACAATGCCAAAAAAGGTAAAACAAAAAGCCGCTGCTTTTGCAACGGCTTGCTTGTTTGTTTGTGTAAACTAGATAGCGCGGGTTACTTTACCAGAACGCAGGCAACGGGTGCAGGCGTGGATGTGGCACGGAGTACCATTAACAATTGCCTTCACACGTCTTACATTTGGTTTCCAAGTTCTGTTAGATCTTCTGTGAGAATGAGAAACCTTAATACCGAAAGTAACGCCTTTTCCGCAGATATCGCATTTAGCCATTAGTCTGCACCTCCTTCTAACTTTTAACAAGTCAACATTCGTATTTTATCAGATTTCTTCGGAAAATTCAAGCCCTTTTGCAATAATATTTTAAAAAGAGGAAAATTAACAGTTTTTACCCATCCTTCTACCTTGTTTTTTACTATTTTAGAAGGTATAATGAAAGGAAAAAGGGCAAAATGAACAAGAAACCTTCTTTTGCCCATAGAAACTGAGAGAAAAAGGAGTCGATCATTTGTTCAATTTGAGTCCAACGACCATCCTGGTTCGTGCGCTGGTGCTGTTTACCACCATGCCCATCCACGAGTGTGCGCACGGCTGGGTGGCAGATAAACTGGGAGATCACACTGCCAGACAAGCCGGCAGACTGACGCTCAATCCCTTCCACCATCTGGATTTGTTCGGCAGCATCCTGCTGCTGTTTGCCGGAGTCGGCTGGGCAAAACCGGTTCCGGTCAATCCCTATTATTTTACCAAAATCAACCGTCGTGCCGGGATTGCGCTGACCGCACTGGCAGGACCGATGTCCAATATTTTGATGGCGCTGCTGACCATGATTTTGTACAAGGCGGTGCTGTTGCTGCCGCTGCCGACCTTCCTTGCTTCCTTTTTGGCGATGGTGTTTATGGTGATGTGTGTGACTAACCTCAACCTGGCGGTGTTTAACCTGATTCCCGTTCATCCGCTGGACGGTTCGCGCATTTTGGCGTTTTTCCTGCCGGATAAAGCACTGCGCTGGATTGATGAGCATGAACAGATTATCTACATAATATTTATGATGCTTATTCTGTTTACCAACATCCTGGATGGACCAATTTCATTTGTAGTTAACGGAATCTATGGCTTCCTGTGGAAGTTTACCGCGCTGTTCATGGGAATATAAGGAGGAAGGACCTTTGACAGAGCAGCTTTCCTTTAAGGTCGCACAGGTGGAAGGTCCTTTGGACCTGATCCTGCAGCTGATCTCCAAGCACAAGCTGAACATCTATGACATCGAGATTGCAAAACTGCTCGAGCAGTATCTGGACTATGTCGAGCAGATGCAGAGCCAGCAATTGGAGGTTGCCAGCGAATTTTTGGAGATGGCATCCCGACTGGTGTACATCAAATCGGTTTCGCTGCTGCCCAAGCACGAGGAGCTGGAGGAGCAGCTCAAGAAGGAGCTGACCGGACAGCTGATCGAATACACCCTCTGCCGTCAGGTGGCACAGCTGCTGAAAAACCGCTTTGTCGGGGACGAACTGTTTGTGCGCCCGATGCAAAAGGATGCAGCCGTTTCCGATACGGCCTACCCGCTGCACCACAACAGCCGCCTGCTGCTGGACGCCTATCTTTCTGCGGTGGGCAGAAGGAAACTGCCGCAGCAGGAGAACAGGAGCTTTGAGCCGATGATGGCGCGCAGAGTGGTTTCGGTCAACTCGCGCATCGTAGTGGTGATGAAGCTGCTGTACAGAAAAAAGCGCACCTCCTTTTTATCGCTGTTTGAAAGCAGCAGCGACCGCTCGGAGGTGGTTGCCACCTTTTTGGCGGTGCTGGAGCTGATGAAGAATAAGCGCGTCCTGCTGGAATCAGACGGAAAAACAATCCGCCTGTTGTAAAGGCAGGGTCCGCCGAAGGAGGAAAAGGCTTTTGACCAAGCTGACAAAGATAGAACAGAATATCCAGGCAATCCTGTTTGCCGCAGGAGAGCCGTATGAAAAGGAACGACTGGCAAAGCTGCTGGAGATCGACCGCCAGACGCTGGAGCAGCTGGTGGAACGAATCAACGAATGGTATGAGGATACCCCGTTTATCCTGCTGGAACTGGACCAATGCTACCAGATGGCAACGCGTGCAGAATATGCGCAGGTCATCCGGCAGGCGCTGGAGGTCAAGAACAACACCCCGTTGAGCCAGGCGGCGCTGGAGGTGCTGGCAATCATCGCCTACAACCAGCCGGTGACCAAGTCCTTCATTGAACAGATTCGTGGAGTGGACAGCAGCTCGGTGGTTAACGCATTGGTGGCAAAGGAGCTGGTGCAGGAGATGGGCAGGCTGGAGATACCCGGCAGACCGATTTCCTATGGGACCACCGAACATTTTCTGCGCTGCTTTGGGATGAAGAGCATCGAAACGCTGCCCAAGCTGCCGCAGAGCACACAGAACGTCCAGGAGGGCGAGCAGGCATAGAATAAAGAAGGAAGGGGAGGGTGCAGCGATGACGGTGCTGTGGATGCTGCTGGGTGTGCTGGCAGCCATTGTTCTGCTGCTGTGTCTGCCGTTGACCTTGCGCCTGTCCTGGCTGCCGAAACCGGAGCAGCCGGCGCCCTGCCTGCTGACCGATGAGGTGAACAAGGAAATTGAGGCACTTGACTTGCCTCAGACAGACAGGCAGCTGCTGCGCCAAATGGTCGAACAGACAAAAGCGCCGCCGGTGACAGAAAATCAGCTGAAGGTCGATGTAAAGGTCCTGTTGTTTACCATCCATCTGTTTCCCTTTGCACAAAAGAAAAAAGTTACACCCCAAAAACAACAAAAGCAGCCTCAAAAGAAGCAGGAAAAGGCGTCAGATAGCAACGAACAAAAGCCGAAAACAAGCGAAATCCTTGCCATGCTGCCGCAGTTGTGGCAGTGTGCTAAAAAACCGCTTCAGATGGTGCTGGGGGATGTGTGCCTGCATCATTTGAAGCTGTATGGTATCGTCAGCCGCGAGGATACGGCACAATCGGCGCTGGAGGCGCAAAAATTTTCGACCATCCTTTATACTTTGCTGGGAATGGTGCAAAATATCGGCAGGGTGAAAAGGACGGACATCCGCATTGAGCCTGATTTTTGGGGGAGTGGACAGGAACGTTGGCAGCTGCGTCTTTCGCTGACCGTTCACCCAATCGTAGCGGTGGCAGCTGCTGTCCGCTTTGCAGCCTGCTTTTTAAGGCAGCTGCTCTCCCGAAAGGAAACGGACAAGCCGCAGCAGAAGGATTCCACCTCCTGCACAACCGACAGTGGAAAATCAGCTCCCCAAACACAGGGCGCACAGCAATAAATTCAACACAATCGAAAGGAAGGATCATATGAGTCAGCATATCCATAATCTCATGGGAGAATCTATGAAAGGACTGCGCGATTTGGTGGATGTTGATTGCATCATCGGCAAACCAATCGTCACAGCCAGTGGAACCACCATCATCCCAATCTCCAAGGTGACCTTTGGATTTGGTTCGGGAGGAAGCGACATTGCAAAATCCACCAAGGATGATTTCGGCGGAGGCGCAGGAGCAGGTGTCACCATCCAACCGCTCTGCTTTTTGATTGAGCGGGAAGGGGATGTGCGCATCCTCAACGTCAACCAGAGCCGCACGACCGCTGATGCAATCGTAAATATGGTGCCGGAGGCAATCGACCGCATCTCTGCGATGGTCAATAAGACAAAGGAGCCGCAGCCGGCAGCACAGCCTGCACAGGAGCAGCAGACATCCGTACCGGAGTGCCCGCCGCAGCAGTAAAGAAATGCAGCAAAAAAAGGAACCGATTTTCGGTTCCTTTTTTGTTTGCCTTTCTTCTGTTATAACGGTTTAAAAAGACGTGCGTTCCAAAACTGCATTCCCATCTGCTCGATGTAAAAGTGCAGGATGGCTTGGTAGTTTTTGGTGGAGGTGCTCAGGGTGAGCATCTGTGCTTCTCCAGTCACTGCCAGCTGTGCAAGTTGGAACAATCGGGAACCAATCCCGCTGCTGCGCAGGGCAGGCTGAACGTAAATCTCCTCGATTTCAAAGCAGTGAGTTCCTGCGGGCATGATGGAGCTGTCCTTTTGCGTTTCCTGCATTTTGCCAAAGAGGTAGCCAATCATTTGTTCCCCGCGAAAGGCGGCAAAGATGCGGTTGCTCTCGATATCGTCCGGCTCATTTTTGTGGTAGCCGTGGATGGAGCCTTCCTCCTCCCATTCCTGCGACAGCCCGATGAGCTGGGAAAGAATCGATTCGGTGCAGCTGACTTCCCGCAAAAAGATTTGGGTTGCTTGAGATTCGTCGGTGCGGTCGGTCGCAAAATCTTCGCCGGGGAAGGGGAGGGTATTGCACAGCTGCCTTTCCAGCTGGCAGTCGCAAGGTTCGGCAGCCACCAGTTCTGAGTGGTACCAGGCAGCCTCCACACAGCCCATCGCTCGGTAGAACGCCTGTGTTTCCTCAGCGGAATGACCGGAGAGGTAGAGCTTCTTCGCTCCCCGCTGCGCTGCCGCAAGGCAGCTCATGGCAAACAGGTGGGAGCCGATGCCGCGACCGCGCATCCCATTGGAAACGTGCAGGCTGGACAGCTGAAGGTACTCATTTTGCGGACCAAACGGTTGATTTTCCACCGAGGAAAAGCCGAGCAGACGATTGCCCTCCAGGGCAGCGATGACATCTCCGCCGGTGTTGAGGGTGTTTTTTAAGCAGTCGTACAAAAAGGTGTATTCTTCTTCGTTCCAGTCGTCGATGAAGGAGATGTCTCGAAGCACCCAGCTGCCGTTTTCCTTTCTCCAGCAGCGGGTAACATTTTGCCAGCGGTCGAATCCCGAAAACAGTTCAGGACCGATCTGTTGCTGGGTCAGGTGTTGATAAGTAATTTCCATAATCGTTACTTCCTTACAAATGGGGTGGATTCAATTTTTTTGTTACTGTATACAACTTTTAAAAGAAATGTCAATAAATTTAAAAAACTCCTTGCCAGGAATTTTTATGCTTTTATAGAACATTTATTTAGTTTTTGTGAAATCGTCCGAACAGTCGCTCCTTTAAGGAAAGCTTGGCAGGAGGAAGTTCAAACGGTTTTTCAAAGTAATGGTGCAAATAGGTGTGGGAATCCAGCGGCTCGGCGTGGTCGCTGTTGTCCTTGACATAGCTGCCGTCGCTGAGCATCTCCCAGGAGTTTTGGTTGTCCATGCGGATGGCATCCACCAGATGCAGGATTTCGCGGCGGGGATCACCGTCACGCACCTCAGCAAAGACCTCCACCCTGCGGCGGGTGTTGCGGTTGAGCAGGTCGCCGGAGCCCATGAAGATGCGCTGCTGCTCGCCGGTGCCGAAGATAAAGATGCGCGAATGTTCCAGATACCGTCCAACGATGCTCTTGATGCGGATGTTGTCGGTGTATCCAGGGATGCCGGGACACAGACAGCAGATGCCGCGGATGACCATTTCCACCTTGACGCCTGCCTGAGAAGCTTCAATCAGCTTTTCCATGATTTCCATATCATTAAGGGAGTTGACCTTGATGAAGACGTACCCTTCTCCGCCGCTGCGGGCAAGGTCAACCTGCTCCTGGATATAGCGCAGGACGTTGGATTCAAAGCAGTTGGGAGCGACCCACAGCCGCTCGGTAGATTCCACCACCTCACCGACACACAGCGCCTGAAAGACACGGGTGGCATCCTCACCCATCTTCGGGTCGGTGGAGATAAAGGAAAGGTCGGTGTACAGCTCGGAGGTTTTTTCGTTGTAGTTGCCGGTGCCGACCTGAGTAATATACTGAATTTGGTTGTGTACCTTGCGGGTAATCAGGCAGAGCTTTGCGTGTATCTTGTAGTCGCTCAGTCCGTAGATGACGGTGCAGCCTGCCTCCTCGAGCATGGTGGCGTAGTCGATGTTGTTCTGCTCGTCAAAGCGCGCCCTAAGCTCCAGTACGCACAGCACCTCCTTGCCTTTTTCGGCAGCGTGTGCTAAAGCGGAGGCAATCTTGCTGTGGTTGGCAAGGCGGTACAGGGAAATTTTGATGGAAACTACGCTCGGGTCATCTGCCGCTTCATACAGCAGGTCAACAAATGGTTTGGTACTGTGGAAGGGAAAGCTGAGAAGCAGGTCGTGATTTTGCAGATAATTGAACGCACCGCCTGCATCCCCTTTGGCAAAGTCGACCGGAACAAAGGGCTTGGCTTCGTGATAAAACCAGCTTTTTTCCTCCTTGTGCGGGTCAAGAGCCGACGGCAGAGCAAAGCCGAAGGAGAAATCCAGCGGGATGGACTGAACCAAAAAGCAGGCAGGGGTTACTTTAAACTTTTTGCAGAGGAAATTGACCACCCGTTCGCCGGGTATCGAGGAAAATTGCAGGCGGACCACATCCAGCCTGCGGCGTTTTTTGAGCATTTCCTCCATAACGCCGCGGAAGTCGATGTCAAAATCGTACAATCCCTCGTCGACCGAGATGTCCGCATTGCGGGTAACACGCATGATGTGTTTTTCCACCACCTTCTGCTTACCGTACAGCTTTTGCGCGCAGAAGAGGATGATGTCGGCGGTGAACAGCACACGACGGCGCTGGTTAAGGGTAAAGATGAAGTAGGGTGGAAGGTGGGAAAAGGATACGATGCCCAGCTTTAGGCTGTCACCCTTGGTTTGTGATTTGTCTTTGGATTTGTCCTTATCCTTATCCTTCTCCTTCTCCTTATTTTCCAGCACAGTCAAAACAAACTGTTCCTTGTTCTTTAAAAAGGGAAAGGGGTGCTGGCGGTCGATAATTTGCGGGGATAGCAGAGGGCGAATGTTTTCAGCAAAATATTTCTGAACAATCTGTTCGTCCAGCTTGTTCAGGTGCTGGGTATCCATCAGGTCGATGTCCTGCGCGCGCAGCTGCTGTTTGATAGATTCCCAGGCGCGCTCGGCAATGGGGTTAATCTCTGCCACTTTTTTTAAGATGGCATCAATCTGTCCGGCAGCATTCAGACCGGTTTTATCATCGAGCTTGTTCGGTTCGACAATACTCTGGTCGTGCAGCGAGCCAACCCGGACCATGAAAAATTCGTCCAGGTTGGAAAAGTAGATGGACAAAAATTTCAGCCGTTCCATCAGAGGGATTTTTGGATTGAGCGATTCGCTGAGCACTCTGCGATTAAATTCAAGCCAGCTCAGCTCCCGGTTGACAAAAATGCCGGGAACCGGAGGTGCAGGCAGGTTATTGGTTGTTAAGAGTTCTTCCATAGCTGTTCTCCGTTTTCAGTGGGGTGTGTAACGGGTATTATTGCATTTCGCTCAGCAGAACCTGAGCTAAGATTTTCATGCCGGTGCGGGTGGATTCGATGTCCACCCATTCGCTGCGGGTGTGTGCGCCCTGCCCTTCATAGACACCAAAGCAGACAGCAGGAATACCCATCGACAGCGGGATATTGCAGTCGGTGGAGCCGCACTCGTCGCTGCGCTCATAGCCGTACAGGGCAGAGGCGTGTTTGACGATTTCGGTCAGCTCTTTTGGGTCAACGTCGCCCTTGCAGGGACGGTCGCCCAGCAGCTCGACCGAGACACCGATGCCAAAGTTCTGGAAGGAGGAAATCACTCCGTCAAAGAAGCGGTCCATATAAGCAAGTCCTTCGCGGCGGTTGGAGCGGTATTCGTACAGCATCGAGCAGCTTTGTGCGATGGTATTGACCGAGGTGCCGCCTTCAATCATGCCGACGTTGTAGGTGGTCTTTCCGATGTCCGGTGCCTTGAGAGAGTAGAAGGTGTCAATCATCTTGGCAGCATAGTGGATGGCATTGCGGTTGCCAAAAGCACCAAAAGAGTGCCCGCCTTCGGTGGTGACGGTGATTTTCCAGCGTTTGGAGCCGACGGCATCGTTGACCACAGTGTCCAATCCGCCGTCGATGGCGTACAGGCGGGAGATGCGCCCTTCAAAATTCTTCATCAGCTGGCGCACACCCTTGAGGTTTCCCAGTCCTTCCTCACCGGAATTGAGCACAAAGAGGATGCCGGTTTTGGGCTTGAGGTTCAAAGCGATTGCCATGCCTGCCATCTCCATGACAGCGACGGCGTTGGTGGTGTCATCGCCGACACCCGGTGCGTAGAATCTGCCGTCTTCCTCGTGGAAGGGCAGCGGATCGGTGTCGGGAAAGACCACATCGGTGTGCGCAAGGATGGCGCACAGGTCGCCGTCTCCTTCTTTGACACCGTAAGGGAAGATGACGTTGAGCGCCGAGTCGATGTAGACACCGGTGGCTCCCAGCGATTCCAGATACTGTTTGCACCATTCTGCCCGTTTTTCCTCATGGTTGGACGGAGCCGGAATCTGTGCCAGCTGTCGGATGGACTGAAGGTAGCGCGGGCGGTTTTCTTCCAGATAGCTTTCAATCTGCTGCTGCATATTTTCTTTGATCGACATAAAAATGCCTCCTAAACACTCCATTAGAAGATGATTGTGCGTTCTATCCTAATGATAGCACATCTTCGATAGAGGTGCAATTTTAAACAAAAAATTTTACACAAATTGTGCTGGATTTTACATAGATTTAATAAAGTGCCTGGGGAAAAAAGTGAGTCGGGAGCAGAAACGCTCTTTTTTTGTCTACTGTGATGTGATACAATGGGCTTATCCATACGGACAGGAGGAATGACGATGCAGCGATTTTTAAGCATCGGCGTGATGGCGCACGTCGATGCAGGCAAGACCACCTTTTCCGAGCAGCTGCTTTATCATACAGGAAGCATCCGCACCAGAGGACGGGTGGACCACCAAGACGCTTTTTTGGACAACGACCGTCTGGAACGGGAGAGAGGCATCACCATCTTTTCCAACCACGCGCCATTTTCCATCGGGGAGCATCAATACTGGCTGCTGGACACGCCCGGTCACGCCGACTTCGGTGCGGAGATGGAACGGGCAATCCAGGCGATGGATTACGCCATTGTGCTGGTCAGCTGTGTGGAAGGGATACAGGCACACACCGAGCAGGTGTGGAAGCTGCTCAAACGCTATGGGGTGCCGGTGTTTTTCTTTCTCAACAAGACCGACCGGACCGGTGCGCGTCCTGATGAGGTGCTGCACCAGCTGCAAAAGAGGATGAGCAGCGCGATCTGTGATTGCTCGGGATGCTTTGGAGAGGGTGCGCAGTTGAGCGAAGAGCTGATCGAACAGATTGCAGCAGAGGACGAAGAGCTGATGGAGATGTACCTGGATGGCGGGTATGAGGAGGAGCGCTGGCTGGACAAGATGGCACAGCTGGTTGCCCAAAGGGAGCTTTTCCCCTGCTTTCGAGGTTCGGCTTTGCAGGACGAAGGCATCGAGCAGCTGCTTTGCGGATTGGATCGCCTGACCCTTGGGCTGCCCGCTGCCGAGGAATTTTCCGGCATTGCCTGGCAGGTGCGCCACGACCCGCGGGGAGAGCGGGTGGTGCTGATCAAGGTGCAGTCGGGCAAGCTGTCTGCGCGCGACCAGGTGCATTTTCTGACAGCGGACGGACAGGAAACCAGTGAAAAAATCAACGAGCTGCGGGTGTACAGCTCCGGCAAATTTACCACCGTGCAGCAGGCGCAGGCAGGTCAGCTGTGTGCAGCCACCGGTCTGGAGCGGGTGCGGGCAGGGGACGGCTTAGGGAAACGCCGCTTTCACCGCGACAGCCAGCTGACGCCGACGCTGGGAGCAAAGGTCATCCTGCCGCCGCAGCTGCCGGTGCGCACTGCCTTAGAAAAGCTGCGCATCCTGGAGGACGAGGACCCGACGCTGGGCATCAGCTTTGAGGAGGAATTGCAGGAGATACACATCCGCATCATGGGTCAGATCCAGCTGGAGGTGCTGCGGCAGCTATGCAGCCGTCGCTTTGGTATCGAGCTGGACTTCGGGGACTGCCGTATCCTGTATCGGGAAACCATCTCCCAGCCGGTGGTGGGTTATGGTCATTATGAGCCGCTGCGCCATTATGCCGAGGTGCATCTGCGCCTGGAGCCGGGACAGCGGGGCAGCGGCATCACCTTTTCCAGCGACTGCCCGACCGATCTGCTGGGCAAAAACTGGCAGAACCTTATCCGCACACACGTTTTTGAAAAGAAGCACAAGGGTATTCTGACCGGTTCGGAGCTGTGCGATGTACACATCACCCTGCTCAACGGCAGAGCGCACATCAAGCACACCGAGGGCGGAGATTTTCGGGAGGCGACCTATCGGGCAATCCGTCAGGGTCTGGAGCAACTGGCAGCTGCCGGTGGCTGTGTGCTGCTGGAGCCGTATTACAGCTTTGAGGCAGCGGTGCAGCCGGAGCAGCTGGGCAGGCTGATGGCAGATTTGCAGCGGATGGAGTGCAGCTTTGAGCCGCCGGTGACCGAGGAGGAGGGCGTTCTGCTTTGCGGCAGAGGATCGGCGCAGGCGCTTTCCGGGTATGGGTTGGAGTTTATCTCCTACACCAGAGGCAAGGGTCTACTGAGCCTCTCATTTGATGGGTACGAGCCGTGTGCCCATCCGCAGCAGGTGATCGAAGAGATTGGGTATGATGCAAAACACGACCTGCAAAATCCATCCTTCTCGGTCTTTTGCTCCCATGGAGCGGGATTTCCTGTGCCGTGGCAGGAGGTGCCGGCGTATATCCACTGCAAATAAGGACGATAGCAAAAAAGGATACTTCTGTTTGAGGGCATCCTTTCTCCATATTCCCAAAACTGTCGCTTGATAGTTGCAGGAGATGGGGATATAATGAGAATCAGAAAAAGGATTTAGCAAGCAGTTAAAGGGGGAAACGATATGGCAAGAAAACTGCATCGAAAAAGACCGTTTCGCGCACACGCAGGCTTTGCCAGAATGGATGTGAAAAGCCGCATCCTGCGGGTGCTGCGCCACCAGAAGGAGGAGCCGATCGGCATCCGTGTGCTGGAGATACAAGCGCAGATTAAGCGGGAGGAGCACGCGGCGTTTTTGGAGACCTTGCAGCAGATGGAGGAAAGCGGAGAAATCTGGCGCAGAAAAAATTCAGTCGTGCTCAGCAACAGCCAGGGACTGGTGCAGGCAAAGATTGTTTCGCTCAATGAAAAATTCGGGTTTGCCCGACCGGAACCAAAGGAGGGCGAGGCGCCTGTCACCGACCGCTCGCAGGACATCTTTCTGCCGGGACGCTTTATGCAGGGAGCCATGCCCGGAGATCTGGTGCTGGTAAGGATCCAACCGCAGAAAAAGCAGGATGAAAACCACAGCCGGGAGGGCAGCGTTGTGCGCATTTTGCAGGAAAACGACGCGGCGTTTACCGGCGTAGTGGTGCGCCAGCCGCAGGGCTACTTCCTGCGACCCGACCGCCTGATGCGCTTTCTGCTGGAAATCGAAAAGGGCGGACTGCACGGAGCCAAGGACGGGGACAAGGTGCTGGTCAAAATCACCCGACGGGGAGACAGCCACTTTGCGCATCAGGTGGAGGTTATCAACACCTTCGGGCAGGCGCAGCTGGCACAGGTGTGCTGTCAGGCGGTGCTGGCAGATTACAACGCGCGCACCGAGTTTGACGAGCAGACCTTAGCGCAGGCAAGAAAGATTGAGCAGGAGGGTGTTCCGCTTTCCGAGCTGAGCGACCGCATGGATTTGACCGGTATGGACATCTTCACCATCGACTCGGCGGACAGCAAGGATTTGGACGATGCAGTCTCGCTTGAGCGCGACGAGGACCACTGGTATCTGGGCGTACACATCGCAGACGTCAGCCATTATGTCCGCCAGGGCAGTCCGCTGGATTTGGAAGCCTACCGCAGAGGAACCAGCGTCTACTATGCGGACCAGGTGATTCCGATGCTGCCAAAGGAGCTTTCCAACGGCATCTGCTCGCTCAATCCCGATGAGGTCCGTTTGACCTTTTCTGCGCTGATTACCCTCAAGCCCAGCGGAGAAATCGAAGGCTTCCGCTTTGTAAAAAGCTATATCCGTTCCCGAGTCAAGGGCGTTTACTCGGAGATTAACTCCATTTTGGACCAGACAGCATCGCCACAGATTTTGGAAAAATATGCCCAACTGATTCCGCAAATCAAATGGATGCAGCAGCTGGCGCAGATTCTGCGTGCCCGCCGATTTGACCGCGGAGCGATGAACATTTCCTCCAACGAATCGAAGTTTGTCATCGAAAACGGGCGCATCAAGGACATCCTGCCGCGTCCGACCGGCGAGAGCGAACGGATGATCGAGGAATTTATGCTGACGGCAAACCAGGCGGCTGCGACCCTTGCGATGGAGCAGGAACTGCCGTTCATCTACCGTGTCCACGAGCAGCCGCCGGTCATCAAGATAAACCTCCTGCACGACCTGCTGACCCGCCTGAATCTTCCTGCCCAGCGACTGCTGGAAAATCCGCAGCCAAAGGATTTTTCCGACATTTTGGAGGGCGTGCGGGGAACCGAGCTGGAACCTGCCATCAACGGACAGCTGCTGCGCACCATGTCCAAGGCAATCTACTCGGAGAAGAACATCGGGCATTTTGGCTTGGTGCTGGATAACTATGCGCACTTTACTTCGCCTATCCGTCGTTATCCCGACCTTGCCATCCACCGCATCCTGAGCAGCTATCTGGCAGGAAGCCCGAAGGAAAAGCTCAAAAAGAGATATGGCAGCTTTGTGCCGGCAGCCAGCAAAAATGCAAGTCAGATGGAGCAGAACGCCATGAACATCGAACGCGATTGCGAGGATTGCTACAAGGCGGAGTATATGTCCGGCTTTATCGGACAAAGCTTTACCGGCAGAATCACCGGTGTGACCTCCTTTGGCTTCTTTGTTGAGCTGGAAAACAGCGTCGAGGGCTTGGTTTCCATCAACGACCTGCCTGTGGGCGACTACCAGCTGGAGGAAGGAATCGAGCTGAAGGACAGCCTGAGCGGAAATTTCTACCGCATCGGTCAGTCGCAGCAGGTGACAGTGGCTTCGGTGGATGTTTCTGCCGGACAGGTCAACTTTACACTGGCATAAAAATAGCGGGACTTCTATAAGAGGTCCCGCTGCTTTGCATTACAGCTGTTTGGTCATCACGATATGAGGGCAATATTCGTCCATGTATTCCTCGCCGGTTGCGGTGTAGCCGTTTTTGAGGTAGAAGCCCTTTGCCTGTGCCTGTGCACCCAGTCGGGCAAGGGCAGGACCTTGGGCAAGTTGGCGGATTTTTTCCTCGCAGGCACTCAAAATCAGGTTGCCGATTTTTTTACCGCGGTAGTTTTCCAGCACACAGATGCGACCCAGCTGCCAAACACCGTCGGTATCCTGATAGATGCGGGCAGCTCCAATCGGCTCGTTGCGGTCATAGACGGTCAGGTGCCAGCAGACCTTGTCCAAATCATCAAATTCCACTTTGAATCCCTGTTCGACAACAAAGACGTTGGCACGCACAAAAAAAGCGTCGTCACTGCCCTTTTTCCCCTGTGTCCAAACGGTTTGATACTGCATTTTTCTAGCCAAGCTGATTCCTCCTTGAAAGTGTATGGAATAGCTTTATTATAGCGTATCACAGCCGGCAAATCAATTTGATGAGCAAAAGAAAAATGCAGCCGGGCATTCCAAAGACAGCACTGACAGCCACACCAGATGTGGTGAGGCAAAGTCCGGCTGCCGGAAACAGGAACGACAGAGCAGCCAGGCAGCCGACACCGGTGGCAGCAGAAAAAATCATACCTCGCAGCAGGTAGCGATGGTTGAGCAAAAAGATGGTCTGGCACAAAGCCAGCGCGATGATGCAAAACAGGATGGTCTGTTCCATAAAGCCTCCTCCTTTTTCTCTATCTCTATGCAGCCGGGCGGAGGCTGATGCCAAAAGCGTTTGATAAAAATTTGAACCACAAAGGAGAGGTTGTTATGGTCGAGGTGCGTTTGATCAAAAAGGATTACCGGCAGCTGCCGCTGCACTATGCGGTAATCGTTGGAAAGTATGAGGGAAAGTGGGTGCTGTGCCAGCATAAAAAGCGCACGACCTGGGAGGTGCCGGGCGGACACATCGAAGAAGGGGAAACGCCAGAGGAGGCTGCGCGCAGGGAGTTTTATGAGGAGAGCGGAGCGCAGGAGTTTCAACTGTACCCCATCGGCGCCTATGGGGTTAAACAAAAACGGGAAGCCAGCGGTTTGGTGGAGGAGGATTTTGGGATGCTCTAC
>UMHG01029392.1_pt1 | contig 17095 bp, 10 predicted proteins | sample 1965471 | NCBI WGS metagenome assembly UMHG01 (sample SAMEA4836092, study PRJEB28245) | human gut metagenome | biome: gut microbiome; material: fecal sample | place: Denmark | collected 2008
CCCCGCGATCCGTATTTCATCTCGCCATTGACTAGCGAGACTGTGGATATTAAAGAGGTTTCTTCTCGTTGTCAAGTCTTTTTCTCAAAAAACTTGAATTTCCTCTCGCCTCCTCTGGGCCGTCCATATGTTTTTCCTTTTATTTCAGGCCGTTAGCTTCTGAGTCTCTTATTATCCCTCCTCTTAGCACTCCTTCCTCAAGTCGGTTTTCTGCCGATTTTTTGCCCGATTTCAGCAGCCTCGGTAAAATTAAGAGTTACGGTCGCGACCGATGCAATTGTTCGGCCTCTTATATAAGGAGGATGACGGAGAGCGGCGCGCCGCACACCTTTTTTCATCAACGGCAAATCTTCCAACAGGCAACAATGCTATACAAACTCGCCAAAAGCATCCTCTTTCAGATGCAGCCCGAGACCGCTCACCATGTCATCATGGCCAATCTCGATTGGATCACCACGCTCGGCTTGCACAAGCTTCTTACTCACACGCCTCCCGAAGATCCCGTTGAAGTCATGGGTATTCGCTTCCCGAACACCATCGGTCTGGCGGCTGGCATGGACAAGGACGGCGAACGCGTGAGCGCTTTCGGTGCGCTTGGCTTCGGTCACGTCGAAATCGGCACTATTACGCCCGTGGCTCAGCCCGGCAATCCCAAGCCCCGCTGCTTCCGAGTCATTCCTGCCGAAGGCATCGTCAACCGCATGGGCTTTAACAACGTCGGCTGTGAACAGGTTCTGCGCAACCTCAAGAGCGCCGACGCCTTCCACCTGCGCGGCGGTGTGTTGGGCATCAACATCGGCAAGAACGCCGTAACCCCCATTGAAAACGCAATCAGCGACTTCCGCATTTGTCTGGCAAAGTCCTACGACCGTGCCGACTACATTGCGGTCAACATTTCGAGCCCGAACACCAAGAATCTGCGCTCGCTGCAAGCCGAAGCCCCGCTTCGCGAATTGCTCGGCGCTCTGCGCGACGAACGCAACCGTATCATCGAAACGGAAGGAGCTCCCTACAAGCCCATCGCCGTGAAGCTTGCTCCCGACCTCGAAAACGACGCCATCCTGCGCGCCGTTGACATCATCGTCGAACACGAGATGGACGCCGTCATCGCCACCAACACCACAATCGATCACTCCTCCGTTCAGGGACTTCCCAACTGGAACGAAACGGGCGGTCTTTCTGGTCGTCCGCTGATGGCCCGCTCCACCGAGTGCCTCGCCATGATTACCGATCACCTCAAGGGCAAGCTCCCCGTGATCGCCTCGGGCGGTGTCATGTCGGGTGACGACGCCGTCGTGAAGATGCAGGCCGGTGCAAGTCTCGTTCAGCTCTATTCCGGCTTTGTCTACCGCGGTCCGGAACTCGTGACCGAATGCGTGGAAGCCATCGCACGCTGGCGCAAGCAACAGAACGCCTGATCAACTCGATTTTTCGTTCACAAAGCCGCTCTCTCGCAAGGGCGGCTTTTTTCATTCATTTTTCACGCTGTGGAAATTGTTCAAAAATCGAGTTTGCCTTAACCGAGATCAAAAAAGTCGTTTCCGGCCTCTGCAACTCATATTCTTGGCCGAAGACACGGGCTCTTTTTTGCGCTATCGTAGCGACCTTCGATTAAATCGCATCTCGCGCCTGATGAAAATTTTTAAAGCGACATGCGAATATAGCTAGCCATATAACAACAACTTTCAAACGTCATGCAAGACCTTACACCGCTGCGTCCCGCCTTCTGGAACGTTCCCCTGTGGGCGGAAATCGGCGTATACGTCATCGGCATTGCCGCCGTCGTGCTCTGCATCGCCGGCATCGTGCGCGCCGTCAAGCAACGTCAAGCCACAACTCAACCCGAACCCCTTGCCGATCGCAACGCCCGGCTTGGCCGCACTCTTCTTGAAGTGTTCTGGCAAAAACGCATTCGCGACACCGCCGCCGGTAAAAATCATTTCGTGCTGTTCTGGGGATTCATATTTCTTTTCTTCGGCACCGCCATTGCTACCATCGATTGGGACATTGCCTGGCTTGTCTTCGGCAAACGCATCCTGTCGGGCAATATCTACCTTGCCTACAAATTCGTTCTTGATCTCGCAGGACTTCTTGCCCTCATTGCTCTTGGTTTTAGCTTTTGGCGCCGCTTTGTTTCACACGACCCCAAAGTTGAAGCCAACTGGCGTTTCGCCTTGGTGCTTGGCAGCCTCGCCTTCATCATTCTCACGGGTTTTTTACTCGAAGCGCTGCGTCTTGCCGTTCAGCAGCCGCAGTGGGCCGGCGTGAGCTTCGTGGGCAACGCCCTCGCACAGATTTTCATCGGCACTGACGCCGAAACGCTCAAGGTCTACCACACCTTCATCTGGGTTATTCACGGTCTGGCCTCCCTGGGATTTATCGCCTCTATTCCGCTGACCTATTACGCACACCTCTTCAAGACCCCGACTTCGATCTACGTCAAGAAACCCGAACCGCGCGGTGCGCTTGCCAAAATCGAAGACATTGAAGAGCAGGAACGTTTCGGCATTTCCGAATTCAGCCAGTTCGGTCGAATTGATCGCATCCGCTTCGACGGCTGCACCGAATGCGGACGCTGCACCTCCGTGTGTCCGGCTGTCGCCTCGGGTGCACCTCTGGATCCCAAGGCTCTCATCTTATCGCTCAAGGCCCGCATGAACGGCATTGATGCCGACAAGCCTCTGATTGACGGCATTGTTTCCAAGGACGCCCTTTGGAGCTGCACCACTTGCGGCGCCTGCACCAAGGTCTGTCCGGCTCAGATTCCGACTCCCGACATCATCGTTCAGATGCGCCGTCATCTTGCGCTTGAAGAAGGCGACTTCCCCGAAGGTCTGGCTCAGGCTCTGGAAAACACTTCGAGCGTCGGCAATCCCTGGGGTATGGATCCCGGAAGCCGCCTGAAGTGGGCCAAGGGACTTGATGTTGAAATCGCCAAGCCCGGCGTCGAGTACGACGTGCTCTATTGGGTCGGCTGTTCGGCCAGTTACGATCGCCGTGCTCAGAAGATTGCGCGCGCTATGGTGGAAATTTTCCACGCCGCAGGCGTCAAGTTCGCCGTCATGAGTGAAGAGCGCTGCCACGGCGAATTCGCCCGACGAGCCGGCGAAGAATACTTGTTCCAAACGGCAGCGGCCGAAAACATCGAGTCGCTTTCCAAGTACAACTTCAAGCAGATTGTGGCCGCCTGTCCGCACTGCTTCAACACGCTCAAAAACGAGTATCCGCAGTTTGAAGGCGGCACCTTCCCGGTCACGAGCCATGTGCAATTCATCGCCAAACTGCTCGAAGAGAAGCGCATTTTGCCCAAACTGGCCCAAGCCGGCAGCGTCACCTTCCACGACGCCTGTTATCTGGCGCGCCACAACGGAATCGGACGCGATCCTCGCACGATTCTCGAGACGATCGGCGTCAAGCTCAAGGACCCCGAAAAACGTGGCTGCAACGCCATGTGCTGCGGCGCAGGCGGAGCACAAATCTTCATGGACAAGCCTTCGCGCATCAACATCCTTCGTCTTGAGCAACTCAACAAAACCGGAACTGACGAAATTGCCGTTTCCTGCCCGCACTGCCTCACCATGCTCACGAGTGCACAGGCTCAAACCTGCGGACGGGACGAAACGCCCAAACCTGTACGTGACATCGCTGAAATCGTTGCGCAAGCTCTTACGCAATCGACCGCCAATCCCGAAAAGGAGTGCTAAGCCATGCCTTCCAAATCAGACAACGCTGAAGTTTCGAAAGCCTCCCCCAAGGACAAAATTAAGCAAGTGCAGGTGCTCGAGCGAGCACGCCGCATCCTGCGCACACTTGCCGATTGCCCGGCGCCGGTCAGTCTGCATGAAATTTCCGAGATGACCGAAATTCACATGTCGACCGTGCACCGTCTTCTGTGGAATCTCTGCCAGGACGGCCTCGTCGATCGCATGAACAACGGCCGTTGGCGCCTGGGGCTGACTTTCCTTGAATACGGCAGCCTCGTGCGCGATCGACTTGATATTCGCGAGAAAGCGATCGGCGTGATGCAGCTTTTGTTCGAGCGCACCGGTCAAACGATCAACCTCGCGATCCGCCGCAACGACTCGATCATGTACATTGAGCACGTTTATGCTCCCGGCACGGGCGTTCGTCTGGCGCGCCGCATCGGCGCCATGGCTCCCTTGCACTGCACAAGCGGCGGCAAGCTCTTTTTGAGCGATATGCCCCCCGAAGAAGTGAGCGCCTACATCAGCCGCACGGGACTGGCACCGCGCACGCAGCACTCGATCTGCACACCCGAAAAGCTCATCATGGAAATCAACCGCGTCAAAGAGCTCGGCTGGGCCGACGACAAGGAAGAACTGGAAACGGGCATTCGCTGCATCGGTGCTCCGATTCGCGACAAAACCGGTCGCATTGTGGCCACCGTCACCGTCGCTTCGAGCATCGAAATGCGCCACAAGCCCGACTGGGTACGGCATCTTCTGAGCGCCGTCAACGCCGTTTCGGCTTCTCTGGGATGGCTTGCTCCGGACAACCGCATCTGACGTTCACAAAGACAAAACGGACGCCGGCTTTTCCGCTGCGTCCGTTTCACGATTTCAGACGGGAGTTTCTATGGCTCCCGTTTTCGTTTGAGCGTTCAGAGCACGCCGCGTTCGGCGGCTGCTTCCTGCGCCACCTTCACCACGCGGCGGGCCAGAGCCGATGTCGGATCAATGATGAAGACTTCCTTGCCGGCAATCGTCATGAACCCCTCATCAAGGATAAGCGGCAGTTCGGTGCACCCCAGAATCAGCACATTGCAGCCGTGCGTCTTGACGAGATACTCGGCCGCACTGCAGAGATCCTCGCGGCACACGCCGTCGGTAAAGCCCGCCTTGGCGCCCTGAGGTCCGTAAATGGCGGCCATCACGCGCGCCTGATGTTCGTCATCGGGCACGTACATGGGCATTCCCATGGCTTCGGCCTTCTGACCGTAGAGCCCGGAGCGCACCGTACCGGTCGTCGCCATCAAGCCGATCACAGCCTTGTCGCCGAACTTCTCCTGAATCTCCTGCATCGTCACCTGCTGCATATTGATGAAGGGAATGCCGACGAAGGGTTCGATCAAAGCCACAAAAGCGTGCGCAGTGTTGCACGGCACAATGATGCAGTCACAATCGTCTTCTTCAAGGCGCTTGGCACAGTTGTACATGGAAAGCGTCGGGTTGTCGCCGCCTTCGAGCAAGCACTTCGTGCGATCCGGAATCTGAGGATTCTGTTCGACCACGAGCTTGAAGTGTTCCTGATCAGTCTTGGCGGGCGTCGCCTTGACAATCTTGTCGTACAGATCAACCGTCGCAGCAGGTCCCAGACCACCGATCATGCCCACTTTAAAGGGCTTGGGCAGCGGTGTGACGTCGGCGGTCAAAAGAGCCTGAGCGTACTCTGCGGCCGACAAGCGGCCCGAATCGCAGGCAGGGTCGATCAGACGCACAGTAAATTCCGTCTGCAGCTCCGCAAAGAAGCGATGAGGGCATCCGCAGGCAAAGCCGATCACGTCGGCGCCGGCTTTCTGCAGTCGCTTTACCGCATTGAAGTTGTTGATCTTGCGTGCCGCTTCCTTGAGCGCATCCGTCGCATCGGCGGGCGCTTCCACGAAGTCGCCTTCGTCAAGCAATACCGTTACGGATGCATCCTTGGCAAGAATCGCCGCCTTGATCTCAAGAGCCGTGTCGCAATGGTGTCCGACCACAAGACCGATGGTTTTCACTTTTTCTCTCCTCCAACTCTAAGAGCGCACAAACGCCGCCCGCACCCTCGTCGTCGGGCTTCGTCTGTATCCTACTGAAAGGATAACCGCTTCGCGCCGAACTGTCTTCAACGAGCTCTTCAAATTCAGAGCCTTCTTAGGGCTTCCCACTGTTTGGCGAGTCGCTTGACACTCACTGGCATCGGTGTGCGCAATTCTTGTGCAAACAACGACACGCGAAGTTCTTCAATCATCCAACGGAAATTTTCCAACCGCTCGTCGACGGAACCCTTACGGGCCGCCATCTCGCGAGCAAGGGGCACGGCAAGCTTTTGGATTTCGGCAGTGTGCCCCGCGTCACGCGCCGGATCATTGCGCAGACGCTCCAGACGCACATTGATCGCCTTGACGTAACGCGGATAGTGCTTGAGGCGTTCAAAGGGCATGTTCAGCAGGAAATGCGGCACAAAGAGTCCCTGCAACTGACTTTCGATGTCCTTGACCGCCTCCGGAAAGGCGCGCGCGGCCTGCAGTCTCTTGTTGAGTCCCGTGAGTTCGGCCGCCACGGTTTCCATCAGACGCAGGTACTCACCGCCGATGAGCGTCAGACGCGAGCGTGCCTCGTCCTTTTTCTGTTGAAACTGCAGCTCATTGACCGGCCAGTCGCCTTGCATCGCAGCGGTTTCAACGGCTGCGGCCGTCAAGTCCGAACGCAATTCTTCAAAGCTCTCAAAACGCTTGGCGATCGGCGCAATGACGGCACACTGCATCTGCACGCGCTGCAATCCGTTCAGATTGCGCTCCAAATAACGCACTTGTTCACGAAGTTGCAACTGAAAAAGCCGCCGCAAACCGGCGCGATGCGCCTTTCGAGCATCCTGCAAATCGTCAAACACGTCCAGAGCACACGAATCTCCCTTGTCCACCAAAGCCGGATGTCCTATCAGCGTGAGCCCCCGGCGGCGAATTTCCATGAGTTCCGGCAATTCCCCAAACGTCCAATTGGTAATGTTGTCTGTCAGATCCGCCGAAACGGAAGCGTCGGCCTGAGCCACATTGCGGAAAGTCTCCTGCGCCTGAGTACCGAACTCGGCACGAAGCTCGGCCAAATTTCGGCCCATTCCGATCTGCCGCCCGTGTTCGTCAAGCACCTTGAAGTTCATAAACAGGTGCGGCTGCAACATTTCAAGCTTAAAGTCGGTGCGCTCGCAAGTCGTCCCGGTCTGTTCTCGAATGTCGGCAATCAACGCGTCCACTAGCGTTTTGGACTGTACCTGTACACCGCCCGTTCTCTCGAAAAATCCGTCGGCGTACTTGTCGATCGGCACACAATGGCGACGATAGCGCTGCGGCAGCGATTTGACGAGCGCTCTGACCTTTTCCTTGAGCATACCGGGCACCAGCCACTCGCAGCGCACTGCATCGATCTGATTGAGCGCGAAAATCGGCACGGCAAGCGTGACGCCGTCTCGGGGAGAACCTGGTTCGAAATGATAAGTGAGCGCCATTTCGATACCGGCAGCGCGGTAGGTCTTGGGATACCACTGCACGGTGACGCCGCTTGCGTCATGTCGCATCAGATCGTCGCGCTTCATGAAGAGAACTTTCGGATTCTCTTTTTCCGCGACACGACGCCACTTTTCAAACGTGGAGCCGCCCACGACCGATGCATCCAGAATCTTGTCGTAAAAGGCGTAGATCGTCTCGTCGTCAACGAGCACGTCCGGGCGACGCGTCTTGTTTTCGATCTCTTCGATTTCTCGCACCAAGCGCTTGTTGTGCGCAAAGAAAGGCGCACGCGTTTCGTACAATCCTTCGACCAGCGCCTGACGAATGAATATGTCGCGTGCCACGACCGGATCGTGCGGCGCAAATTGCACGCGGCGATCGGTGTACACGGGCAAGCCGTAAAGCGTACCGCGCTCAAGCGCCACCACTTCGGCACGCGTCTTTTCCCAATGCGGCTCGCTCCAACTCTTTTTGATGAGGTGGCCGGCAGCCCTCTCAATCCATTCGGGTTCAATATCGGCCACACATCGCGCAAACAAGCGGCTTGTTTCCACCAACTCGGAAGCCATCAGCCATTTACCGGCCTTCTTTGCCAACGCAGAACCCGGCCAGACCCAAAAGCGAATGCCGCGCGCTCCCAGATAAGGAGCCGCCCGCAGATCGGCTGACAAATCACGCATACCGAGATTGCCCAAAAGCCCTGTCAGAAGAGAGGCATGCAAGGCCTCGTAGTCGGCCGGTTCCTCACTCGTCTTCCAGCCGATTTCTTCCGTGAGTTCCTTCAGTTGACGCCACACATCGCGCCACTCTCGCATACGACGAGGAGAAATGAAGTTGCGATGCAGCTTTTCGGTGAGCTCTCGATTGCTTGTCTTATTGGCGCGCTCGGTCTCGAACCAATTCCAAATGTTGATATAGCTCAGGAAGTCACTTGACTCATCGGCAAATCGTTTGTGCGCCTGATCGGCTTGCTGCTGCGCGGGAAGCGGACGTTCGCGCGGATCCTGCACGGCAAGCCCCGAAACCACCACCAATGCTTCCTTGAGTGCTCCGCGACGAGAGGCTTCGAGCAACATACGGGAAAGCTTCGGGTCAACAGGCAGGCGCGAGAGCATGCGACCGACGTCAGTAAGTTCTCCGTTTTTCTCCAACGCATGAAGTTCCGACAGAATGGCGTAACCGTCGGCAATAGCTTTGGGCGGAGGCGGCTGCACGAAATCGAAGTCACGTACGTCGCCCAACTTCAAAGCCTTCATGCGCAAAATGACGGCTGCCAGATTCGAACGCACGATTTCCGGATCGGTGTAGTCCGGGCGTCTGGCCCAATCGTTTTCGTCGTAGAGACGAATGCAGATGCCGTCGGCCACGCGTCCGCAACGGCCGGCGCGCTGATTGGCCGAAGCCTTGCTTACGGGTTCAACCAACAGCTGCTCGACCTTGTTGCGGTAGCTATAGCGCTTGATGCGCGCAAGTCCCGTGTCAACCACATACCGAATGCCAGGAACCGTAATCGACGTTTCGGCCACGTTGGTAGCCAACACAATGCGCCGGACGCCACCGCTTTTGAATACTCGTTCTTGCTCCTGCGCCGAAAGCCGCGCATACAGCGGCAATATTTCCACCAGTCCGGGTCGATTACGGGCCCGAAGCACTTCGGCGGCTTCTCGGATTTCGCGCTCTCCGGGCAAAAACACCAGAATGTCGCCGCGCCCGGCGATCTGCAGCTCATCACAAGCATCGGCCACGGCGTCCATCAGCGTCTTGTCGTCGGCCTCATCGGTATCGTCCACCGGACGCCAGCGAATCTGCACGGGATAGGTGCGCCCCGAGATCGTAAACACCGGTGCCGGTTTGCCGTTGATTTCAAAGTGCTTGGCAAAGCGTTCCGCATCAATCGTTGCCGAGGTGATGATGACCTTGAGATCCTTTCGCTTGGCAAGTACCCTCTTAAGGTAGCCCAAAAGAAAGTCAATGTTGATGGATCGCTCGTGCGCTTCGTCGATGATGATCGTGTCGTAGCGCTTTAACAGAGGATCGGTCTGCGTTTCGGCCAGCAAAATGCCGTCGGTCATCAGTTTGATGGCCGCTCCCGGCATCGTCTTGTCGGTAAAGCGAACCTTGTATCCCACGATTTCGCCGACTTCGCTTTCAAGTTCAGCCGCGATGCGTTTGGCAATGGAACTCGCGGCAATGCGACGCGGCTGTGTGTGTCCGATCAAGCCTTTGGTTCCTCGTCCTGCCAAAAGACAGATTTTGGGCAACTGCGTCGTCTTGCCCGAACCGGTCTCGCCGCAAACGACGATGACCGGATTTTCCCGAATGGCTTTGACAAGTTCGTCTCCGTGCTCGCTCACAGGCAGACCGGGAGCAAGCGTCACGGGTTTCGTAATCGGATTGGGCGGCACAAAAGGTGAACGCCGCGTCTGGGCAACGGGCATCAATTCGCGGCGAGAGGATTCGTTCGCGGAATCTGGCTGCACCGTTTTGAGTAGGCGCCTCTCCGCTTTCATCCGCATCGGCTGTGCTTTAGATTGATCCTTGACCTGCTGCGCTTTGCTGCTCGCACGTTTCGATTCGTGTTTTCGCTCGATCAATTGTTTTTCCGGCATCTTCACAGCCTGCGGCTCACGACGCACGGGATGTGTGCGCGGCGCCGGCTTGGTTTCCGGCTTGGCAGCCGGCTTCTCGGACTCAGGTTCTTTACGGTTCTGCTGGCGCGTACTTTCCTCAAAAGCCTTCTTTACCGACGCGTCCGCGTATCGCAAGGCTGCTGCCGTAAGCTTTTTGCTGCCTGAAGAAGTGGGCACCCAAGCCTTAGTTTGAATCTGTCCTTTTTCAACAAGGCTTTTGAGTGCACCGAATGGATTGTCGTTTTGACTCATGTAGTTTGATTTTGACAGACCGCTTGAGGTCTCGTTTTTGCAATTGTTTTAATGTGCAGACGAAGTCTACCGAAACGCCGATTCGCCTTGCACCTCAACTTTAGATGCTCTTGTTTTTTTGTTAAACGTAAAACTTCGCTCAGCACTCTAAGTCTTTAGAATTTGGCAACCTAATTTCACCAATATGCTTTTTAGTTTTCACAAAAAGCGTTCGGAAACTGCCATGTCCGAAAAATACGAAACGATAGTCCCAAGCGAACCGGATGCCGGAGAGCGGCTGCAATGGGTTTCCTGGCTGCGAAGTGCAGCTCCTTATGTCCATCTGCATCACGGACGAACTTTTGTCATCAGTTTTGCCGGGGAAGTCGTTGCCGACAGGACGCTCCTCAATCATCTCGTGATGGACGTGAGCCTCATTGCCAGCATGGGAATGCGCGTTGTGCTTGTGCACGGTTCCCGCCCGCAGATTGAAGAGCTCATGAGTCTTCGCAAACTCGAAGGACAGTTTTATAAGGGTGTGCGCATCACCGGTCCTCAGGAACTTGAGTGCGTCAAGGAAGCGTGCGGCGAAACGCGCTTCGATATTGAAGCGGCCTTCTCTCAAGGTCTTCCCAATACTCCGATGCAGCACTCTCGAATCAAGGTGGTTTCGGGGAACTTTGTCACTGCTCGCCCCATGGGCATCATTGACGGTGTGGATTATCTGCACACAGGCGTTGTCCGCAAAGTGGATGCCGAGAGCATTCAGGATCTGCTCTCGCGCGGAAATATCGTTCTTGTAAGTCCGACGGGTTTTTCGCCCACAGGGGAAGCCTTCAATCTCACCACGGAAGACGTTGCTACGGCGATTGCCGTTGCAATACACGCCGACAAACTCATTTTGTCGGTCGGTGTCGACGGTGTGCGCATTCAAGGTGAAAAACAACAGGACCTCACGGCTCAGCAAGCGCAGGCCCTGATTCAGAGCAAACAAGTCGACGACGAAGACGTCTACAACCTCGGCTATGCTCTGCGGGCCATCAAGGGTGGCGTTGACCGCGTTCACATTGTGCCTTACGCCATGGACGGCGGCATTCTCACGGAACTCTTCACTCACGACGGCGTCGGCACCATGATTTCCACGGAAAACATGGAGTCGCTTCGCGAAGCCACCATTGACGATGTGGCAGCCATTGTCAAACTGCTCGAGCCGTTTGAAGCCGAAGGCATTTTGGTGAAGCGCCCTCGCGAAAAAATCGAACGCGAAATCAGTCACTTCACGGTTCTCGAACACGACGGAATCATCTACGGCTCCGCCGCACTGTATCCTTACCCCGAAGCTGAAATCGGAGAGATGGCCGCCGTGGCCGTGCACCCGGACTATCAAGGGGCCGGAGACGGAGATCGATTACTGCGCCGTATCGAACAACGCGCTCGAGAAACCGGCCTCAAGCGCATTTTCGTACTCACCACGCGAACGGCGCATTGGTTCATTAAGCGAGGCTTTGAAGAGGCCACCGTAGAAAATCTTCCGATTGAAAAGCAACGGATGTATAACTGGCACCGCCGTTCTAAGATTTTTATAAAAACGCTTTAACAAAGAAGGAGCAAACGACTATGGCACGTACCGTGCATTGCGCAAAACTCAAAAAGGACCTCCCCGGCCTTGCCTATCCTCCCGTTCCAGGCGAACTCGGCAAGCGCATCTGGGCAAACATCAGCAAAGAAGCGTGGGACGAATGGGTAAAGCTTCAGACGATGATGATCAATGAATACGGTCTGAACTGCGCCGATCCCAATGTAAGAAAGCACCTTCTGAGCCAGTGCGAAAACTATCTTTTCGGCGACGGCGTGGATCCGATTCCCAACCACGTCCCTGTGGAATAAGCAAGACTCCGGCAGAAAGAGCGCCAGCCTGCACGGCGGCGCTCTTTTTTGCATTCCGATTCGGATTGTTTCGATTAACGCGCCTTTTCGATCGTCTTGACGCCTTCGGACGTACCGAGTAGCAAAACGTCTGCACCGCGCGCAGCAAAAAGTCCCACGGTCACGACACCGGGCAAAGCGTTGATGGTTTGTTCCATCGCCTTGGGATTTTCAATCATGAACTGCCGGCAATCGAGAATACGGCAACCGTTGTCGGTCGTGAAGTCCCGTTCCACAGGATCGGCGCCGAGCTTACGAAGCGAACGGGCGACACTTGACACCGCCATCGGAATCACTTCCACAGGCAGCGGGAACTTACCGAGCGTCTTGACGAGCTTGGATTCGTCGGCAATGCACACGAACATCTTGGCAACCGAGGCCACGATCTTTTCACGCGTGAGCGCTCCGCCGCCGCCCTTGATCATTTCGAAGTCATCGTTGATTTCATCGGCACCGTCCACATAAACGCCGATTTCCTCGACTTCGGAAAGGTCGATGACCTTGAAACCCAGTTCAAGGAGTTTCTTGGTGGAGCGCTCGGAGCTCGAAACACAGGCGCTCGGACGAATGTCGCTTTGCGCAAGCGCGTCGATGAAGCAGTCGACCGTCGAGCCGGTGCCGACACCGAGCACGTCGCCGTCCTTGACATAGTTGAGAGCCGCCTTGCCGACCAGGCGCTTGAGTTCGTTCTGATCCATTTGAAATTCTCTTTAGATGCTAAGGGGTGTGGATGCCGCCATTTTACCGTCCTCGAGCCTAGGTCTTTTACAATGGGAGCCTGCGGCAGCCGAAAGCAACCGGCACGTCCAATTTGTTGACAGCTTTTCTTCGTCCATGCTCAAGACCAGCAAAATCAAAGTCGACGACAAACTGCTTGAACTCATCAGCGCCGATAGTCTGCGCGTCAATCGCTTCGGCCTGTATGTGACGGTCGCAGCCATCGTCTTCATTCTGATCTTGTGCACGACGAGTCTTTGGTTTATCGACGACGAAAGCCGCAAGCTTGAAGCTTCCGCCCAGACTGCGGTCAACCAGTCGATCGCACGTCAGTTTGAAGAACGCACGCTCGCGCTTGCTCACAGCCTGGATGCACCCGCCAAACGCTTCTATCAAACAGAAGACTGCGAAGTATTTGCCGTTGTCTTTGCGCTGCATCCGGCTCTCCGGGAAGTGGTCCTCGCACAACCCGACGGTTCCGTTCGTGCCGCCTGCAGAGGTCACCTCTACTCCGAAATGACGCCGCGCGCCGTGGGCCCCAGCATTGCCGATCAGCGCGCCACTCAGGACGCCGTTGCCTTCTCAATCATGAGCGAACATCCGGTCTTCTCCGAACCGTACGTTCGACAGCACCGCATGACGACCTATGCCGACCTGGTGATTCCGATTTCAACCGGAGAAAGCGTCATCGCTTCGCTCTCGCTTACCCGTCTGCTGAGGGATCTCGTCGGCGAAGCCAATCTGCACACCGGTTACCGACTGGACATTCTGGTCGACGGCAGCAGTTTTCCACCGAGCCTCTATGCGCCAATTCCCGAAGGCAGTGTCTCGGTCGAAATGCAGCTCTCGCCTTTGCCCTACAACGTCTCCTTTATCACCACCAATACAGCGCCCAAAACCTTACTGGTGGATTCGACTCCCGCCAAAACCATCATCGTTCTCGCACTCGGACTCCTGTTTACGCTCACGCTGCTCTTGCGCTATCAGATCCGTCAGATGCGCTCGGAAACGGAACTTCGCGCCCGCGTGGCCATTCAAAAAACTTTCAATGACTCGATTACGGATGGCTTGCTTGTTGTAGGGCTCACCTCGCGCGTGCTCTTTTCCAACACGGCCTTTGACAAGCTATTCGGCTACAAGGAAGAAAGTCCCGTGGGACTATCGGTACGCGAAGCCATCGGCATATCGGTGGATGTAGCCGATCCGCAGCGCTTTCACGAGGGCAAAGTCGTTGAACTCGAATATACGGCTCGCCGCCGAGACGGCACCGAATTCGACTGTCATATTTCGGTGACCCCATTAAAACCCATTCAGGGCAGGACCAAATCCATGGGGTGGCTTGTTGCGGTAAGAGACGTTACCGAACAGCGCCGCGCTCGTCTGGCTTTGGCCACCGAGCACGAACGCACCGTGATGATGATCGAATCCATGAATGCGGCCGTAAGCGTCGTTCATCTGGAAGAAAACAACAACGAACTGTTGTACGCCAACGCGCTTTACTGCAAATACTGGGGGCAGAGTGTCGAAGGACACGTGCGCATCCGCGATCTCTTCAATCAGGCGTCCGCCGTCGGTCATACGGCTGAAATTCATGACAAGAAAAACGGTCGTTGGCTGTCGGTGACACGAAGCGTGCTGCCCTGGCCGGGCAAAGGCGCGTCGGAAATGCTCGCCGTCACGGATATCACCGACCGAAAGGAAGTCGAAAACCTGATGCAGGTGCAAGCCAAGGCCGCCGAAAGCGCGTCTCACCTCATCACCATGGGCGAAATGGCAAGTTCTCTCGCGCACGAACTCAACCAGCCTTTGGCTGCGGTGCAGAACTACGCCTCCGCGACACTGACCATGATGCAAAAGGGCCGCACGAGCGAAGACCGCGTTGCCGAGGCGCTTACCAAGATCATCAACCAAACGCAGCGCGCCGCCTACATCATCCGCCGCATCCGAAGCTTTGCCAAAGCCAAAGGGGGTGAAGCCAACATCACGACCGTAACGGTCGACAAAATCGTTGCGGCCACCATGGAACTTGCCTTGATTCAGGCCAAGCGCTTCGGCATGAAAATCAAGGTTTGCGTCCTGTGTCCCGGTCACGAACTTGTGTGCGACGCCGTGATGATCGAACAGGTTTTGCTCAATCTTCTCAAAAACGCGATGGAGGCCAGCCAGGAAACGGATTCCGAGACAGTGGAATTCACGGTGACGGCGACCGACACGCAAACCATCTTCGAAGTGGCCGATCACGGCTGCGGCATGCCGGTCGAACCCGATAAAGTCTTTACGCCATTCTTCACGACCAAGGTGACCGGCATGGGTATCGGTCTCAACATCTGCCGATCCGTAGTGGAAAGTCATCGCGGAAGAATAGTCATCTCTGAAAACGCGGGCGGCGGTACAATCTTCAGAGTGCTTTTGCCGAATTCCACCTTCGCCTCTGCCGAGACTGCGCAACAGAGCGGAGATTCAGGTACGGCAACCGATTCCAATTCGCAATAGCATATGACTGCAGCTATTGTTGCAGTCCCCGACATCAGAAACAGAAGTAAAAGAAGCATATGGCCTACTCCCCCTATCAATCCGATGCCGTCAAAACCCTGGGAACCGTTTACGTCGTTGATGACGATGAGGCGGTACGAGACTCCATCCGTTGGTTGTTGGAAGCAAGCGACTATCGCGTCGAACTCTACGACAGCGGCGAGAGCTTCATCGCAAAGTACGATCCGCGCGAAATCGCCGTGCTGCTGCTTGACGTCCGCATGAGCGGCATGAGCGGCCTGGAAGTGCAGGAACACCTCCTGGCACGTCGAGCCGATATTCCGATTATCTTCATCACCGGTCACGGCGACGTTCCGATGGCTGTCAACGCGCTCAAAAAGGGTGCCGTGGATTTCATCGAAAAGCCCTTTGATCCGGCCGCGTTAAAGCAGCTCGTCGAACGCATGCTCAAGGAGGCGCATGATCGCCGTCGTGCTACCGAGCAGAAGAACCTCAACACGGCATTGCTGCGTAAGCTCACCACACGCGAACAGCAAGTGCTTGAGCGCATCACCGCCGGTCGACTCAATAAACAGATCGCCGATGACCTCGGCATCTCGATCAAGACCGTGGAAGCACACCGCGCTTCGATCATGGACAAGACCAATTCCGGCACCGTGGCCGACCTGATGCGCGTGGTGCTCGGTGCACAGACGGAAACAAGACAGGACTACTGATTTCCAGCGTAATCGACAACACAAACAAACGGCGCAGCGCGAAACGGTTGCGCCGTTTTTGCGTCTCTCCGACAAACTCGAAATCCTCCTTCGGATTGCTAAAATGGAGCTCACTTACGAAACGCGCTTCAGAAACTGACTGCGCCTGCAACCCACGGTTTTCGCCGCTTGCAGGCGTTTGTTTATCCATCTGTGAAGCGCTGATTTTTTTCGAGAAACAAACGGAAGTCTGCGAGCGCAACACACAATGGCACAGGTCTACTTTTTAGTCCCCGGATTGATTCCCGGACCCGCAGCAAAAAACAAAATTTCCGGCGCAACAATCGATCGCCTGCGCAAAACCATAGGCCGCTTGTCGGACGACCCCGTCCTGCAGCCGCTCGGATCCTCCGTCTTTGCCAAAAGCGCGCACCTGTCCTGGATGTGGTCGGTCTTGACACGTCGCGCTCTTCCCTTTACCTCCGCGCCTTATGCCTGGGCCGTCCAAAACGGTCCGATGCTCTCGGGCGACATCTGGTCCCTGACGCTTAGCAACCGACGCAAGGACGGTTCACTTGCCCCGGCAAATCTGTCTCACGACGACATGGAGGCCGCCTGTGCGGCGCTAACGCCTGTGTTGCTTGACATGGGCTTTGTGCTGCAGCGTTGGGATCCGCACCTGTATCTGACCCGCAAGAAAAAGTTCGTGGCTGCCGCCGCTCCTTTTGACGTGGTTCAAACGCAAGACGCCAATCCCGAAACTTGGATTGAAGGAGCGGAAAAAAGCGAATTGATCAAACTGCTTGGTGCCTGTGAAACGGCGCTTGCCGCCGTGGGCAGTCCCGCTCAGACGGTGTGGCTTTGCGGCGGAGGCGGCGCGTTTGACTACGTCTATCCGCCCACCAAGATCCGTTCCGTTCTCACGGACAACGAAGCCGTTAAAGGGTGGGCACTTGCCGCCGGTATCCTGCTGCAGCGCATCGGCAAGGTCACAGGCGCAACTACGTGGCTGGAAGATGCCCCTCAGGGCGAATGCATTGCTCTCATCGAAGACCTGTACGAACCCTGGCTCAAGCAAGATTGGCAAACCTGGGAAGCGCACATTCCCAAAGTCTGCGAACGCATTGATGTGCTGAGCGCCGCCTCCAAAAAGAAGGGATGCGACGCCGCGCTCATCGTTG
>UMHG01035160.1_pt1 | contig 17018 bp, 14 predicted proteins | sample 1965471 | NCBI WGS metagenome assembly UMHG01 (sample SAMEA4836092, study PRJEB28245) | human gut metagenome | biome: gut microbiome; material: fecal sample | place: Denmark | collected 2008
CACCGTCCCGTCAACCCCCTGCGCCACGCCGGACACGACGTTTGGCACAAAGCTGGTTGCCTGAGACGCGCCATAGCGGAACGTCGCGTCCGCAAGCTTGCCGCCCGTGGTGTCCGCTTTGGAGTACTTGAGGCTGTTCTCAATCTCCTGAAACTGCGACATAGCGGGCAGATCCATCACGCTCTGAAAAGCAGATTCCAGATTGCCGCCCGCAACGTTTGCAAACGTCAGGCCCTCGTCCTTGTAGCAGTCTGCCAGCAGTGCGCCATAGGTCATCTGCGCGTTGATCGGGTCGAGGAAGCCGATAGATACCAGGTCGTCCCCGTCGCGCCACTCCGTGCTTTCTCCGGCAATCCACCGGTTGAGTGCACTAAGGTTAAGCTGCGTGCCGCTCACGCCCTCGGACTTTTCGAGCGCTTCCTTGTCCTTGTCGTCGTCTCCGGCGACGTTCATGATACCGGCCCCGGCAAGCACGGCAAAAAATGCGATGCCCATCGTGCCGTTGAACGCGCGGCCGAAATCCGTCACAGCCTTCGCCTGTTCGGATGCGGTCAGCGTTCCGGCCTTTGCCTTGTTTAAGACTTTGACGACCTCCGCACCGGCGTTAATAAACCCGGCAGGGGAGTATTGAATCGCTGCGCTCGCAATGTTGCCGGGCACGTTTGTGAATGGCAGGATGAGATCGCCCACTCCGAAGCTGCCGCCGCGCTTGTCCTTAATGCTAAATACGTTCAGCGCTCTCCGCACGACACCCGTCGCCTGCGCGAGCTTGCCTTCGTTCTGGAACGTGCGTTCCCTTGCGATTTCCTCCGCGCGGCCGTCAAGCGCGCCTTTTGCCACCTTGCCCTTAGCTTCCAGCGCGTCAATTCCGCGCTGCGCTTCCGCCTGAATACCGCCTTTTTGCATCTGGTCAGTCGTGACCATGGCATAGTTGCTGTATTTTTCCCACGTGGAGAGAAACCGCTCCAGAAAGTTGCCGGTCATCTTGAACGACCTGCTGCCGCCGGTTTCGTATTTGCCCTGCGCGTTGGAAACGCTTGCGTCAAGGCCGGTTTCAATGTACGACTTGAGCGTTGCCTCGCCCATGCCTTTTCGTTTCGTCTTGGAGAAATAGCTCTTATCCGCAGCTACGGAGCGTGTGCCGGTGTATTTCGAAAGCAGCATGTCCAGCCCGACGCCGATGTTGTTTGACACGGCCTCTACCGGGTCATACACCATATTGCCGACAAGGTTTCTGCCAGGCGTCGCCGGTTTCGAGAGCATGGACAGATAACGATAGGCTTTGATCTGTTCGAGCGTGGACGGTTTCGCGTAGTCATACGCAATGCCGCGCACCTGGCTTGCGGCAACGTCACGCAGAAACGCTTCGCCACCCGGCAGTTTCTTTGCCTGCTCAAGCGCCTTTTCCATTGTTCTGCCCATCTTGTTCGACCACAGGCCGTTTGTGCGCCGCTCCGTGCTCATGCCTTTGATGAGGTCAACCACGCCGTCCACGTCGCCTTTTTCGATGCTGCGCAGCTTCTCTGCATTCTGGCTTACGCTGTCGAGAATCTTCTTGCGCTGCTCGTCCGACATTTTGCGCGTGCGCTCGCTGTCGCTCAGCAGTTGGATCGCGTCCGCTTCCATTAGCGCCGGGTCAGACGCGAACTGCCGCCGCTGCCGCAGCGCCTGACCGGCTTCCGTGCCGTGCGCATCCCATTCTTTCATGAGCTTTGCCACTTCGGCGTATGCATCTTTGCTGCCGCTCTCGCGCGCCTTGGCCACTTCTTTGACGATGATCTTGTGTGCAAGCACCGTGTCGGTGTCGTCCCAGTCCTGCTTTGTGCCGAACAAGTCTGCCTTTTCGCCCTCGTAGTCCGATTCAAAGCGCTCCTGCGCCTTCGCGTTTACCTCTTCGTCATGGTTGACTTTGTGCGTCCGGTCTTCCGGCCTCAGCCCTTGCATTGCACGCTCGTCGTCGGTGAGCACGCCGTCGGTCGAGTGCGTCTGTGTCCGCGCTTCGTCATAGCCAAACTCCGCGGATTTTGCGCCCTGTCCTTCCGGCAACGTTCCGCGCTGCCCGGCATCCGTCTCTGCCTCTCGCTGCTGCACGTCTGCAAAATTGTCACTGTTTTGTGCCTCAACCGCGTTTTCGGCGCTTTCATTCACAATTTCACCCGTTTTTTGTGACTGTTCTTCGCTCTTCGCGGTCTCACCGGTGATGTTCTGCGTCAGCGCCACGCGCTTGATCTGCGCGCGCTGGTCGGCCTTCGTTCCGGTCAACGTTTCGCCGGTCTGGCGTTCAAACTCCGTGCGCAGCCCAGCGTCAGCGAGCACGCGGTTCGCCTCGCTGTTCGAGATAATTCCCTTTTTCAGCAGCGTGCGCACAGTCGCCTGACTGTCTTCGACCTGTGCGGTCTCGACCGGTGCGGCCTCTGCCTGTGCTTCTGCGGCGATATTTTCCGCCTCTGCCGGTTTCGCGCTTGCTTCTGCGTTTACGCTTGCGGCCGGTTCTCCGGCGCGCAGAGCGGCATTTTTCTGCGCGTCTATGCCCTTGGCGATGCCCGCCGCCGTGCCGAATGTAGACAGCACCGCGCCGATCATCGCGTCATACGCAGACTGCGCAAGCATTTCCTTCGCGCCTTCTGCCGTCGTGTAGCTCGATTTTGCCGCAGCGCCCTTGTCGTAGATCGCGCGGATCGCCGGGTTCAGGATGTCGGCCACGGCTTCCTCTGCGCCCTCGCCGACAGCGTTTGTCAGCGCGCGCACAACACTGCGCCCGGCATCCGTTTTTGCCAGTTTTCCGATGAGCTTTTCCGCCACGTCGTCCGCAGCACCGCCGCCGAACAGCTTGCCCACGTCGAAGATTTTCTCCGTCAGAACGTCAACGGCAGCGGCCGCAGCGCCGTATGCAACCTGTTCGCCCTCGCTCGCGCCGTCAAGACGTGCCTCACGCGACCCGCTGCCATAGGAGCGCAGGCCCATGTTTGCCAGACCCACGCCGGGCAGCAGCGCATTGAGCGCCATGTCCGCGCCGAGCTGAAGGCCACCGCTTGCAATGTCCACAAACGCGCCCGCGGCTTTGCTGCCACCGAGGTTATCTTTCGCCTTTTCGGATGCTTCTGCCGCCGCTGCCGCCGCTTTGTCTGCCTTGGCGTAGATGCTTTCCTGGTTGCGCTTCCGCGCGGCCTCCGCCTTGTCCTTGTCCTCCTGAGGCACGGCGTTGTCCGCGACGGTCACGCCCATGATCTGTGTTCCGCTGCGCTTGTTGAGAAATGTTCCGGCCGCGTTTTCGTAGGCGCTCTTCGCGCCCTCGTAGGCAGACTTTGCGATGTTTCCGCCAGCTTCCGCCGTCTTGCTCTCCTGCATATTGCTCTTGCGGTAATCATCCGAGATTGCCTGATTCGTCAGGGCAAGCGGCGTTGTCGTGTCCGCGCTGTAACCGGCGTCGCCGAAAGCGTTAAGCAGCTTCTCCCAGAAGCTGATGTTCTCTTTCTTCTTCTGCGGCACAGGTTCAGAGATCGGTTTGGTGACAGGTTTCTGCTTGGCAGCAGTGTCTTGCGTCGCCGTCTGACCCCACACCTTATCCATTTTGTATTTTGAGCCGCCGTAAGCCTTCTTGCCGTACTCTCTGTCAATTTTCTCCCGGCTGCTCTTTGCGTACTGTTTCAGAAAGTCAGATGCCATGGTCAGTTACCTTTCCTTAGTTTGCGTTTCGGTAGGTATAAGTACCGTTGCCGTTGACGACCTCTTTCACCTTTCCAGAGTTCACGAGTGCTTCCAGTTCACTTGGTGTCACGCGCCCATAGCCGCGCACCATCACCCAGCCGGGACCGTTCGCGTTCGTGATGTAGCTGTTTTCGTGGTAATCTGCGGCGCTTTTTGGTTTGGTTTTCGGGTCTCTGGCCGAAGGGACCGTGTTGTCGTCACCACCGCCACCACCGCTACCGCCGCCGCCCGTCCTGCGGTTTGATGCCGTGTAGCTCGCCGGATATGCGCCTGTGCGCTCGTAGTAGAGCTTCGGGTTCTGCGCACCCCACACTTTCTGCATCGCGTCGATCTGATCCTGCGAATAGCCGAGCGCGGCATAACCGCTGAAATCGCCGTACTTGGCGAGTGTCGCGGCCTGCTGTTCGAGCCGACTGCGCTCGTTTTCCGCGAGCGTCGTGTCCACGCTCAGCTGCTTGACCGCCGTGTTGACGATGGAGTTATCCACACGCTGCGCCTCGGTATAGAGTGCCTTCGCGCGTGCCGCGTCGTTCTCGCTGATCGCCTGTGCGACCGCGTTCTGATACGCCGTCTTTACCTTCTGCCGCTGCGCTTCGAGGGCGGACATCGCGTCTGCCTCTGCGGACGATACTTTACCCATAGCGGCATTGCGGCTGTTCTGCTGCGAGAGCGCGAGCTGGCTGCCCGCGCCGACATTGATGCCGCTGCCCGCCGACTGTTCGTTTAGGTTTGCGCGGGAAATGTCCGCCTGCGTCGATACCTGCCGCCGCGCCTCGTTGTACGTCTGCGGGATCTTTGCGGCCTGCGCGTCATAGTCCGCCATGTTCTGGTCGTAGGCCGCTTTCAGCGCGTCGGTCTTTGCCTTCTGCTGTGCATCGTAGATCTTGTTGATGCTCTCGCTCTGGTCTTTTGCTTCCGGCAGGACGGTGTTGTTTCCAACGATCTTGAAGCCGCTGCCGTCCGCGCCGCCGCTGTAGCCGTACTTCTTGCGGATAAGCTCTGCCTGCTCGTGCGCCTCATTCATGCCGCCCTGATTTCCGGCCTGATGTGCAGCCTTCCACTGCTCACTGAGCGCGGCAATTTTCTGCTTGTCGGCGCTGTTTATGATTGCGTCGTTGTATGCCATCGTGTCACCTCATCACTTGATAGGGAAGAGGGGACACCGCCGCGCCCGGCAGCGTCCCCCGTGTCGATTGTTATTTATGTTCGAGCAACTGTAGCCGCGCCTCGTGGTCGTTGAGCGTGTCCTCGCTGCGCTCGATCGTGTCCCACATCTCGTTGTGCTCCTTGGCGTTTCCGGCGTCCATGCGGTCAATGCGCGCCGTCAGTGCCACGACTGCGTCCGTGTTTCGCTGGATGATGGTGCTCATCCGCCAGCACGCGCCGAGCAGCGTCAGCACAAACGCCGCCGCCGAGATCAGGTTTGCAACGGTAACTGTCATCGTTAGCCTTCCTTTCTAGGCTCCTCGTAAGTAAGCGCCTGCGCACTGTCAGAGCTGCCTGCCGTCGTTGGGTCGTTCACCACGCCAAGGATGGACAGCAGCGCGAACACTGCGTTGATGATTGCTGCAAGCTGCTGATTCAAAACACCAAAATCCCACTTGTAGCCGAACGGGGCGGCCACCACCTGCACCAGCAGAAGCAGCGCCGGGATCAGCGCCAGCCAGAAGTTCTTATTGCGAATACGTACTTTCCAGTTAATGTTCATAGGTACTACCCCTCCATCACTTGTTTTCGTCCATCATCCGCTGGCACACGATCATCGTGCGCAGCATATCCATTGATACGTCCAGCTCGCCGTGCGCATTGCCTTTCAGTGCACCGCGGTCGATCAGCCGCTGCGTCTCCTCGCGCGCCCAGCCGGGCACGTCGTCGATCGTGGCATATCTGGGGCTGCGCGCGTCCGCGTACCGCTTGCCGATCACCATGCCGCGGATCATATCCCGCGACAGGTCAATGCATCCGTGCTCGTCACCCTGCAGCGCGCCCGCGTCCATCAGCATGCGCACCGTGTCCTGCGCCCAATCGGGCACGTCGTCGATCGTGTTGTACCTCACCATGTCATCCTCATCCTCCTCGTCTGTAGTAGTGTTTTTCGGCGTCAGCATATCCTTAAACGCCGCCCACTGCGCCGGGTCATCCACCCACGGCATGGGGCAGCGCTTGCCCGTCACGTCGTAGTGCCGCACAACGTGCTCCGTGTCGATGCCATAGCGCTGCATAATGTCTTTTGCCAAGGCCGCGGCGTTTGCCACGGTCTCCGGCAGGATGTAGTAGCTGCCGTCGGCGCGCTTGCGGCTGCACATCTCAATGCCGATGCTGTTGGCATTGCGGCACTCGGGGTGCCAGTACGCCCGCGCGCCGCAGTGCCACGCCGTGTCGCACTCGCGCACGGACTGCATCGCGCCGTGCTCGTCGCAAAAATAGTGCGCGCTGGCCTGCAGGCCGCCCACACGGTGGTAGTAGTCGCAGTTGTTTTTTGCCGTGTCGCCGTTGTTTGCCGTGTAGTGCATCACAATGTACCGCACCGGCTGCGTGCGCCCGGCGCGGTAATTGGCCATGTTGCAAGCAATAAATTCCATCTGTGCCTCCTTTTACGTGATCGGTTCGTTGATTGTAGCGATAACTGCTGACGCATCCGTGCAGATCAGACTCAACCGGAGGTAATGCTCAGAGGGGCCTGTTATAGTGACGATATCTCCGACGGTAGTAAATTTGAGAGTATTCCAACTATATCCGTTGTATATATATCCCGCGACTTTAAACGTTGCCGTTTCGCTGTAACTCACGGCTATGCTTTTCCCATCTTGTGAAGCGGGGAGGCTCGCGCCCTTGATACGTAGAATATCTCCATAATGCAGGTGAATAAGACTCGGCGCGTCCATATTTGCGCCGATTGTTGCCCAACCTGTTTGCGGTTTGTTCGTGCCGCTGCCAGCGCTCAGCCGTGTATCGGCAGAGATTCCAACGGTGTCAATGATGTTTGTGACGACTGCCGCGCAGGTAATTGCGATATTACCAGTTACCTTGGTAATGCTAACGGTACTACCGGACACAGCCGACGTGGAGATATCCACACCACCCATCGTGACGGTGATTGCGCCGAGCTTCTTGAAAGTTCCAGTCGGGGAGAGCGTTGTGGTGTAGGCCGCACCCTCAGCGGCAGTGTCAGCAGTGTTGGATGACGCACAGTTGGTGAGATTGCGTGTAATGTTGTAAGTCACAGACGGTGCAGAGGCCGCCGCAGTGATCGTGACCGCTCCCGTTACCTTGGTGATGTTGATTGCACCGCTGCCGGCCGAGTAAGCAGTGGCCGTGATATCCACGCCTCCCATTTTGACCACTACCGACGTGATCGTCTTTCCGCTTTCCGCCGCGATGGTCGCGGTGTACGCCTCGCCGTAATCCACCTGAGACGCGGCGTTGCTGATCGTGCAGCCTGTGAGATTTTTGATGATCGTCTGATACCAGTGCAGCATATCGGGCGTTCCGTTGGTCATAGCCGCGCGGTAAGCGTTGATATCAGCCATCGACATACCGCACGTTCCAACCGCGAAGTGGACGCACTTGTCACGGAACGTGTCGCCGGAAACGGCATTGATCGCTGAAATCAGTCTTTTCCATTCGCTTTCATTCCGTCGGCGGGCGAGTGCGTCTGTCCCGGAACCGGAATAAAAGGTAGTCAGCTCATAATCCTTGTCGATATCAGACTGGCTCATGCCGAGCAAGCCCTCCAGCACACACGCGAGAGTGCCGGTACGGTCTGCACCCGCTGTGCAGTGAAAATATACCGGCTCCCGGTGCGTTACGGCGTCGATCACGCAGCGAAGATAGAGCTGCCACGTTGCAACCGGGGTCAGAGAGTAGGACGCTGCCTTGTCGGCAATCGTAAACCGCACATCGCTACCAAGCGGGGATTCCGTTGCGACCTCACCGTCGGACGGGTCGCGCCCCTCTCTGCCTCTAAGGTCGATTTCATGCTGCACACCAAGCTGTCCAACCAGCGCCGCCCGGTCTGCGGCAGAGATGCGCCCGCCGCGAATCAGCAGACCGTATTTCACCGTGCCGCCGTCGCACGCCCAACCGCCAAGATCGCGCACGTTCCACGCTTCGGCAGAACCGTCCCGAGTACGAATCCACCTCAATGCGTCCAGCGGTTTGAGTGTTCCGGCCTTTCCGCCCCCGGCGAATGGCGTGAGAACATTTGGCACTTCGTTGTAGTACGTAACGCCGCCAACCGTTTTTCCGATGGGCTTGTAATTGCTTATAACTGCTGTCGCGGGCGCGTATTTTACGATCTGCGACGTGCTGTAGTCGCTTGGGTCATAGGTCACGTTGGCCAGATAATTGTGCACCGCCTCTGGGCACTGATGCCACGCGACCTCCTCCGCGCCAGTGATGCCGCGCACCGCATCGCCCATCTCCGCGACTTTGTATTTCGTTGCAGTGCCATTCTTCTCGCGGATAGCTGCTGCAATGTCCTGTACGGCGGTTTCTTCGTAGAGCTTTTTCATCTCAGTAGCTCACCTCCGTGCCGTCCGGGAGCGCCGCAAGCACGTTGTTTACGATCTCCTGCTTGTCTGCCGCGGTCCAGTAATCCGTGCCTTTAACGGGTGTGTGACCGGCAGCGCCCGGAGTGCCGGGGTCGCCCTTTTCGCCTTTTTCGCCTTTCTCGCCCTGCGCGCCCGGCGCACCGGGCGCGCCGTCCTTACCGGGAGCCCCGGCATGGCCTTGCGGGCCAGCAGGGCCAGCAGGGCCGGTTTCTCCGTTCACGCCGTCCTTTCCGGGTGTGCCTTGCGGTCCAGTCTCTCCGCGTGACGGCTTGCCGGTGTCGGTCGCGCCGAGATACCAGTTTCCGTTTGATCCGATCGTCGGCGTGACGCCGTCCTTGCCTTTAGCACCAGGCGCACCATTTTGCCCGTCAGCGCCGTCTTTTCCCGGCGCACCATCTGCGCCATCCTCGACCGTGGCAATGGCCGTCCCGTCCGCGCTGATTGTCGTTGTCTTGCCGGACTTGGTGGCCGTTACCACCGGGCTGTGGCCGTCCTTCCCCGCGGCGCCGGGGTCGCCCTTTGGGCCTTTAATCACAACAAACGGCGTATCAACAGCTGCGTCTACCTCTTCTCCAAACACATCGAGGCTCTCGGCTTCGATTCTGTCGCTCATTCCATCAGCTCCTCGTCCGTGCATTCCAGCACTTTGATTTTCGGGTTTTTCTTCGGCTTCAGGATATTGCCCGCGCCCTTGAAGTTGCATGTGATCTCCAGCTCCGCCTGCCCCGCGTCGAGGGACAGCGTGTCTTCCTGCGTCAGCGTCAGCAGGAACCGGCCATTTGCGTTGTCGTACCGCACCGCGTCCGGCCACGTCTTGCGCACACTGTCGCCGAGCTTGAACGCGATCTCATCCACGTTGCCAAGTGGGAACACGTCCATATCGTTGAATTTCACGCGCACGGGAACGGTCTTTGCCTCACCGCGTTTGATATATGCCATATCATCACCTCATACTTCCCAAGCCCCGGTTACGCCGTGCGCTGCCAGACATATGCCGCCAGATATGGCGGCATATTGTTGTGAGCCGCACCGCCGCCCGCGCCGCTTGTTTTCGCCAACTTTGCAAACCACGTTTTGTCGCTGACGGAGCTAATACTCGGCCAGCCGATATAGCCGCTCGGTGCGCTGCTGTCGCCGCCGTCGTTGCCGGCATACTCGTCATGGTAGTGGTTTGGCATCTCTGGCGCTGTCAGCGTGTGTGTCGCTTCGCCCCCGGTCGTGCCCGCTTTGTATTTCGTACCTGCCGCCAAGATGAACGTGTCTTTGATCTGCGTCCATGTGCCACCGAACAGCGTTGCCGGGTTGTCGCTGGACGCAGAAAAGTAAAACGCGCCAACCGGGTACACTTTCAGGAAATAGGCATTCAGCACACTGTCCAGAGCGTTACTTGCGAGTTTCTCCTTCGTCACGGCTCCGTCAGCGATCTTGTCCTTCGTCACAGCGCGCATCGCGATCTTGTTGCTGGTGACTGCGGCAGTCGCGATTTTCGCCTGAGTTACACTCTCCCCCGCGAGTTTGCTCTCCGTAACAGCGCCGTTGAAAATATGCCGCTCCTGCACGGCGCTCGAGGCGATTTTGCTCGCCGCGACCGCATTATTCGCCAATTCCGGACTACCAATCGTTTCGTTGGCAATCTGGTGATAAGTCACCGCGCCATTCGCGATCTTTTCCGTAGTCACCGCACCGTCCGCGAGTTTGTCCGTAGTCACAGCCCCGTCCGCAATGCCGCCCTGCGTCACATCGGCGATCTGCGCCTGCACGTTCTCGATCGCTTCCTGCACGTTGGTTTTGTTCACCGCCTCTGTCGCGACAAAACCGATGCATTTTGCTGCGCTTTCACCGCCGAGCGCCGCGACCAGATCGTTCAGCGCCTTTTTCAGCAGGTTTCCAGCGAGGTCAAACTTTGCTTTCAGGGACGCAGCGGACAGGCCGCCAACGTCGTTCGGCTCGTCGTCGAGCTTGGAGATAATGTTCATGTCCTCGTTGCACGTCGGAAGTGCCATTTGTTTTACCCTCCTATCGCACATATCCCGTGAACCGCACGCGGATGTCGGCGCTTGTGACCGTCGCCGTCGTGTCCGCATCATCGTTCGTCAGGATGAGCTTGTAGTATGTAAATTTCTTTGCTTTCAGTTTCAGCCGCGTCATATACGGGCGCTTGTTCGTATTAAACGACCAGTGCGCAAAATTCGCGTGGTCAAACGCTGCGCTGTTGCGGAAAACCAGCTTCTTTGAGAAGTCCGCTTTCCGGTCTGTCATGACCGTCACGGTCATCGACCCGGCGTACGTCGGCACGAGACCGATCCACAGCATGGCGGAGTATTTGCGCATAAAATCCGCGCCGAAGTGCATATTGCCGCTCTCCCAGCGTGCGTCGATTGCTTCGCCGCAGTCGCTGCGGAATGCGTTTGAAATCTCCACAAGCGTGTTGCCGCGCGCGCCGAGCAGCCTGCCGTATACACGGTAAAAGTGCTTGACAGGGAAGTTCGTGTACAGATACCACACATTGAGACCGTAGTTGTGCACAATGGCCGTGTCACCATATACGCAGTACCATTCTTTGCGGTCGTTGTCGTCCCAGCAATACGCCTGACGTAGGTCAAAGTCTTGCAACGCTTTCCACACGCGGTCGGAAATGCGCTTCGCCTGCCGTTCGTCGATCGTCAGGTTGCTGGAGTAGCTGCTGTTGTTTTTCCATGTGTAGACGCTCTCCCCAAACAGGGTGTAAGGGCTGTTGTCCACAAGCCGCACCTGACCGGGAGCTGTGTTGCCAATGGCCTTGTTTACTTGCGTCCAGTAAAATGCAGGGAGGATTTTGCCTTCTGCGTTCGTCACAGTGCCGTACTGCACGGAGTATGCGCTGTCCTCTTTGAACGCCAGCAGTCTGGAGTAGTGGCGGATCATCGCCGTGATCGGCGTGTTTTCGTCGCCAATGTCCAGCGCGTTCATGTCAGGGAAGTATTCGGCGGTCGGGTTGCCGTCAATGTCCAGCCCGGAGTACAGCGCCTTGTTGCTTCCGTCGCCATAGAGGAACACGCGGTTGTCCGTCGCACCGTTGTAAAGCTCTGCAAACTTCATTGCCCTGACCGCACCGGAATCATCGGATGCCACGGTGTATTCCACCTCATACACATCCGCACCGGCAGGGGGCGCACTCGTGAATGTGATCTTGCCTTCTGCAAACGTATAGTCCGTACCGGCTGCCAACGCTGCGCCTGTTGCCCTGTTTTTCACGCTCACAGACAGCGTTCCGTCCTCCGGGCATACATACACCGTGGACTTTCCGTCCGTAGCAATGCGGTATTTTCGCTTGCTGGATAGCTTGTTGATCTGCTCCAGTTCCGTGCCGCTGCCGTCCGCACCGACGCCCACAAGTACGGTCGGTACATACCCGGTCACATCGGAGAGCTTGTAGCCGTCAAACACCTTGTACTGCGTGCCGTTGAGGATATAGAGTTTTTCCCGGAAACCGAAAAACTCCGTATGTGCATCTGCGAGCGCGCCCAGCTCCGAGGCCGCCGTAGTGGCTGGAAATCCGATTTTCCACAGCTTCCCGGCAGCGGCCGCTACCTGCACATATTCGCCGCCGACGTAGCCGCACCACGTTCCCTGAATTTCTCCGGGGAACGTATGCACAGCTTTCATACCTGGGCGCTTTCGCAGCGCGCCGTCCTGCGTCACGCGCCAGTTGCGCATTTCGGATGCCTCACCAAGTTTCAGACTTGTGTCGTCGCTGCCAGCCTGATTGATACCGAGCCATTTCTGGATTCCGACGATCTTTTCATTCATGCGCGTCACCAGCTCCCGAACTCGCTATACTCGATGCCACCGTACACATCCTCGACCGTGCCCATGCTGCACTGCGCGTTTGCCTTGTGCATCGTCACGATCTCGTTGTAGCGCCGCTTGAACCGGTCGGATGCCTCCGGGTTCTCGTCCGTCAGGAGAGCGGAAGCAAGGCCGTATGGCATCGCACCGAGCGCAAGCGTGTTGTCGATCTCCGAGATCGTGTCGTCGAATTCCTCGACAGGCCGCCAGCCGGAAGCAGTTTTTCCGGCCTTCTTCGTCTCCGAAAACGGGTACAGCTCCGCGATCATGGTGTTGATGATCGACACGGCGCGGTATTTATATTCGTCCGTGTCCGTCGTTTGCGGTTTCCCGCTATCGCTCAGCTCGTCCATGATGGACATTGCCGCGTCAAACACGTCGCTGACTTCTGCCATGAAATCACCTCGTTATCTGAAAATAGGCGGCGGGATTTCCCGCCGCCTTATCCGTTGCCTCAGGCGGTAGCCGTCATAATGCCGGAATCGAGCGCGCCGGTCTTGCTGGCGTAAGCCTTGACCTCCGTGCCTGCGGCAATGCCGGTCGGCTTCGCGCTGGCGCTGTAGGTCTTCGCCGTGGAGGAAGTCTTCGGGTTGCTGCCGTCGGTGGTGTACTTGATGGTCTCACCTTCACCGGCAGTCAGCGTCAGCGTGCCGCCGGAAACAGACATCGTCGGGGTCGCGCAGCCCGCAGTCGCGTGCACGCCGATGGCGTATGCCTTCTTGTCCAGCACGAAGCTGTCGAACATCACGCGGTACTCCGCCACATCGCCGTCGATGCCGAGCGGGTTCTTCTGGATGCGCATGGTCTGGTTCTTCACCGGGTCGACGCTCGCGCCCTTGCGGAAGATCACGAAGTTGACGCCTGCGGGCAGATAGCTGTCCGGGATGGCGTACACGTCGTTGCCGTCGAGCTTGCCCAGAGAACCGTTTGCGACGGCGTCCTTGCCCAGCACGTCAATGCCGACGATGTAGTCCGACAGCTTGCACTTGGCAAACAGCGTGTGGCCGATGAAGATCGCGCGGTTGTCGGTCGGCACAAGATGGTTGGACATCTCCGCGCCCATGTTGACAATGGCGTCGATGGCCGTCTTGCCGGTCAGCGCGGTCGCGTTGACGGTCACAACACCGGCACCGCCGACCCACTGCTGCAGACGGTACTTGTCGATGCTCGGAGTGACCTTGCCGTCCCACGTCGCCTTCATGCGCGCGTTGCACTGCTTGACGTTAAACTGTTCGGCAGCGTTGCCCGCGTCGATCGAGAACGTGCCGCCCTTGTCCTGCGTCATGCGCATGGTCTGCACAGTGTCGCCCAGCTCTTTGATCGCGCCGAAGCGGTTGGAGCCGCTGCGGGTGTAGTCGCCGAAGTCGCCCTCGTCGGAGCTGTACACGTTGATTGCGTTTACGCCAACAAAGTCGTAGTCCTTACCGGCGAATGCGTCGGTCACGCTCTTCTGGTGAAAACGTTCGTCGAGTTTCGTGCTATACTTGTTTGCAACGTTGATTGCCATAATGTAATTACCTCACTTAAAAATTCAGAATTTCAGGCGGAGGCAAGCCCTCATTTCACGCGGTCAGTTTCCGTCGTACCACAGCGCGTCAAACGCTTCGTCGCTGCCGGCCTTCCCGGCGCTGCTCTGGCTGCCGGTGCTCCTCGCGGCGTTCGCCGCGTTCCGGTCGCGCGTCTCCTGTTCGGATTTCATGCGCGCGATCTCTGCCTCCAGCGCCTTGTTGCGTTCTCTTGCGTAGGCCGAAACCAGCGTTTCACCGCGGTTAAAGGCTTCCCACACGCCGTTCGGAATGGAGGCCGGGTCAACGTCGGGATAGGCTTTTGCAAATGCGTCAAAGCACTCGCCGCGCCACTTCTCGTTCGCTGCCTGCTGCTCCTGCTCCTGCTTCTGGGGCGCCAGTGCTGCCCGTTCCTGATCGAGCGCGCGGCGCTCTCTGTCGAGCTTTACACGCTCGAGCGCCATGCCGTCGTCGTCGATGCCGTATTTACTCTTGGTAACGGCAATGAGCATATTTTCCACAAGCTCCTCGACGGTTGTGCCGCTCTGCTTTGCCAGCTCCTGCAGCGCGTTCTCGTGTTCCGTGAGCTGCGCCAGTTGCTGTTTCTGTTCGGACACCTGGGTTTCCAGCTGCGTGTTCTTCTCGGTCACGCGGTCGTAGTCCATGCCCTTCTGGGCGAGCGTTACGACCTCGTCCCGGTTCACATTTTTCGTCTCGCCGAGGTGCTTGAGCTCAAACAGTTGGCCGTCTGTCTGCGCCTGCTGCTCCTCGTTCTCGCCCGTCTGTGCGGCATCTGCATCCTGCCCGCCGTCGTTCTGTTCGATCTCCGGCGCGGCGTCGTTGCCCTGTGCCTCCGTGTCCGGCGCGCCCTGCGCGTCGTCCTCGACGTCGGCAAAGCTGTCCGCCGTGATGTCGCTCCAATCGTCTGCGTCCGCCGTAAAGGCGGTGTTCATTTCGTCTTCCATGTCAAAATCCCTTCTCCCGCTATGGTTGGCGGGTGCGGCGCTATGGTCGGCGCCACGTGTTGAAATTTATCCGGTAATGTATTTGCAAGGCGGTTTTCCGCCGAGCGTTCGTTATTCGGTCGTTCCGGTCTGCATGACCTTGCGCTGCAGGTCGCCGAAGCCGCCGCCGCCGCGAATGGGCGTCTTCTGGCCGAGATCGACCAGAGCGCCGGTCTCCGGCGTGCCGCCTGTGCTCTGTTCCTCCGGCTGCATCATCTGCTGCTGTGTCGCCTGCTTGCGCGAGGCGATCAGCTCCTGCCGCTTCGGGATGTAGCCGTCCGGGATGCGCTCAAGGTATTCCTCGATCGTGATCTTGTCCTGCATCAGCAGGTTATCCAGTGTCTGCACCGACGCCATCTCCGACCAGTACGAGCTTGCGCCGACGTCCAGCTTCAGCGCCATCGGCATATCGTTCAGAATGCCGTAGTCGAACAGCACGGTTTCCAGCTCCTCCGGGTCTTTCCCGGCAAATGCGAGAATGTCCGAGCCGACGTCCGGCATAGACACCTGCACTTTGCGCTTTCCGTAGTACGCCGCCATGAAGTCCAGATAGATGCGCCCCAGATCCTCAATGGATTTGTAGAGGTTCTGTTTCGTGATCTCCGACGGGATGCTGGCTGCGCGCTGCAGGGCGATAATGGCCGATGTGTTGTCCGGCCGCGTCTCGCCAAGCGCTGCGCTCGTCGCACCGAGAAACTGCCGCGTATAGTCCACGCTCGTCTGGATAAACTGCGCGATCTGCGGGCTGATCTGTGCCGGGTCGATGATCTTTGCCACGCCGGACACGTCGCCGCCGTTGACGCCGATCGCAGCGCCGACTGCGTTGTTCCACTTCGGAATGCGCGTCTTGTCGTAGACCGTTCGCGGAAACGCGCTCGTCATCAGCGAGATCATGGACATGGCAAACAGCTTATTGACAAAGATCTGGTTCGGGATCAGGCCAGTCACGAGCGCCTGCCCGTGATAGCTGTCGGGAATGTAGTCCCAGTTGATCCACGTCACCGGGTAGAGCCGCAGCCCCATGTCCCACGGCTCGCGCAGCATGACGCGCCCGGAGACTTCGCACGCCCACACCGTGCCGGTCTTGCGTTCCTTCCACATCCGCAGCAGTACTGTGCTGCGCTCTGAGCTATTTTTGTAGCTGTCAGTGTTGTGGTTCTCGGTGTCCGGCTGAATGTCGTTCCAGCGCGGATTTCCGGCCTCCTGCGCTGCTCTGCGCAGCTCCTTCGTCATTTCTCGCCGTTCGATGAGAATGTAGGGCTGCTTCTGCGGGTCGCGGCACGCTGTGTTGCCGAAGCCGACGCGCATATTGTCCACAATCTCCGTGCGGATGCCGCCGCGTAGGCCGAATCCGGCGTCAACCGTGTCGTCCCAGAACGTGAACAGGCAGCTATCACCGTCCACCGCGGCGTTGCGCATATACTCGCGCACAAGGTTCGGCACGCGGTTGAATTCAAACAGCCGGTCAAACTCCTTGTTTACGACCTCCGCGACACGTTCTACGTCCTCCGGTGTGCGCTCGCACGCAAGCGGAGTAGCCTGCATCTTAATGTTGTCGGTCGTGATGTTTGCAACGGAAAACAAAACGACCTGTTTCAGGAAGTTGTATACCGGCGTCGGCAGGCCCTTCGCATCCACGCCCTCCCATTGCTTGCCAATGAAGAAGTTCTCGTTGGCGCGCACCGTCTCGTCGAGGTTGACAGCGGTGTTGTAGCCGAGCATTTTCTGGTACTCTGCCTGTACCTGCTCCGGCGTGATCTTCTTGCCGAACTCGTCAGGCATCGTCGCTCACGTCCTTTTTCCCGGCCATCAGGTAGCTGTAGTTCATGAGGTTGGACACGCCGTTGGAGAAGTCCTGCGCCATCTGCAGCGCCTGTTCCACCTGCTCAGCGTGCTCCTCGTCGAGCTTGTCCGCTCGCTCGCACAGTGCGGCCGCAGTCTCTTCCAGTGCCTCTACACGCTTTTGTAGCTGCGACACGTCAAGTGACGTATCTGCCAGCATGTCCATCGTCGCGTCCTGAAAAGCCTGCAGCTCGTCGTCCCAGCGCCGCAGGTTTACCATCGTCAGCACAAAGCACGCCGCGATCACCAGCAGGCCGATCAAACTGATAGTGTTCATGTCTTCCTCCTAATAGCTGATATATCCGGCAGACGGTGCGTCTCCGGTCATGAATTCCTCGTAGTCCTCCTGCGCGTCCTCGTCCTCGTAGATGATCTCCGAGGGGTTTGCGTCTCTTGCGTCTGCGCGCATTGTTCTCGATACGCAGTAGTAGCGCACGGAATCGACCGTGTGCGTGATCTCATGCGGCTCTTTCGCGCAGTCGTTCGGGTTGCGCTCGTCCGCCTGAATGTCCTCGAGGTCTCCGATCGTCCGTTCACAGGTCTGGAAAATTACAAGCCCCGGCTTTCCGTCCGGCATA